>Ga0136644_10003465_pt1 | contig 11813 bp, 9 predicted proteins | sample C_130820_EF_Meta_FD_94780 | JGI IMG/M metagenome (GOLD analysis project Ga0136644, IMG submission 94780) | Freshwater microbial communities from Lake Croche, Canada to study carbon cycling - C_130820_EF_MetaG (v2) (version 2) | ecosystem: Environmental > Aquatic > Freshwater > Lake | place: Lake...
CGACCTGTTCGGGTGTAACGAATTGCTTGGTGGGCTGGCGCTCGAGCATCACCTCGTTGATCACCTGCTCGCGGGTCATGTTGCGGGCCGCCATCGTATCGGGGATCTGTGCCTCGACCAGCGGGGTCCAGACATAGGCGGGCGAAATGCAGTTGACGGTAATGCCATGGGTGGCCACTTCCAGCGCAACGGCCTTGCTCAACCCCGTCAAGCCGTGTTTGGCCGCGACATAGGCCGATTTGAACGCCGAGGCGGTCAACGAATGGGCCGAGGCCGTCGAGATAATCCGGCCCCAACCCCGCGCCTTCATGCCCGGGATCACCGCGCGCATCGCATGGAACGCGGCATTGAGATTGATGCCGATCACCTTTTCCCATTCGGCCACCGGAAAATTCTCGATCGGCGCGACATGCTGGATACCGGCATTGTTGATCAGAATATCGACCGAACCGAATGCCGCTTCGGCCTCGTGGATCATGGTGGCAATGGCGGTGCCATCCAGCATATTGGCCGGGGAATAGCGCACCTTGACGCCGAATTCCTTGGCCATCGCCTCGGTCAGTCTGGCAATCTCGCCTGCATCGCCCAGGCCGTTCAGCGTGATATTGACACCCTCTTTGGCCAAAGCGCGGGCCATCGCCAGACCGATTCCCGAGGTGGAACCGGTAATCACTGCATTTCGGGATTGAAGCGACATCAAACTGTCTCCGTGTCTATGATTGATCAGTGGCCGCACAATGGACCGATTGCGCCCAGATTGCCATGATTATATTGCGCTGCACAATAGCGGCTTAGGTCGAACACTGCTAGGATCGCGCCAGCATGGGCCAGATGCGATTGACAATCCATCTGTTTCATTATGGCATTTCCCCCCCACCACGAATGAGTATCGAGATGGCAAGGCCCGGCGATCATCACAAGCATGATCACACTGACCAGATGGCTTGCAACCCGGAAGAGGTTTGCGCCCATGCGCATGACCATGCCGCGCGGGCGCCGCTGGCTTTGGAGCAGGCCGGCGCATTGTGCAAGGCCCGTGGCGAGCGGCTCACCCCGATCCGACAGCGTGTGCTGGCCGCCCTTTACAGCACCCACAAGCCGCTCAGTGCCTATGAGGTCATCGAGGCGCTGGCAGCGGAGACGGACAAGAAGCTCGCACCGGTCACCATCTACCGGACCATGGATTTCCTGATTGCCCAGGGCCTTGCCCATCGGCTTGAAAGCCGCAATGCCTTCATCGCCTGCCCGGCCCATCATGCGCCCGACGAGCTGGTGGTGTTCATGATCTGCGAAAGCTGCGGCGGCGTCGACGAGGTCGGTTCCGACAGGCTCGGGCAGGCTTTGCAGGAGCTGACCCGCCAGCATGGCTTCAAGCCCCAGCTGCGGATCATCGAACTGGCGGGCACCTGCGCCCATTGCGGGCCCTGAACATAGACCCTTCAGCGTTTGGAGGTTGCAAACCACACGCCGGTCAGAATAATCGCGCCCCCGGCAACCTCCCGCAATCCGACATGTTCTCCCAGAAAGGCAATCGACAGTCCGGTTGCGAAAATCGGCATCAGATAGCCCACCATCGCCGCCCGTGTCGGACCGGCTTTGCTGATCAGCACCATGAAAAACGAAATCGGAATAGCGGTCGAGACCGAACCGAGTGCCAGCACCGGAACCAGATGGTCGAACAGGGCCGTCAAAGCCTGGGGACCATCAATCAGCAAGGCCAACGGCACCGCCACCAGACCCGAGCACCATTGCTGCCCCAAAGCCAGCCGCAACGGCGCAATCGCCCGAACCTTGCGGGTATAGAGATTGCCCAGAGCATAGCTGGCCGCGACAAGCGTCATCGCCAGAGCGCCGATATTGCTGGCCGACCCGAATGTAAAGGCGTCCGGCCCGATCAGCAGTCCCATGCCGCAAAAACCCATCACCACGCCGAAAAAGCGGATCAGGCTCAACCGTTCCTCGGCAAAGGCAAAATGCGCAATCACTGCCACCATCAACGGGCCTGAGGCCTGGATCATGGCACTGGATGCGGTGGAAATCTGCGTCAGGGCAAAGGCGGTCAGAATATTGGGCATCCAGCCGTTCAAGGTGCCCAACACCAGAAACGGCACGATTTCATGGCGGCGCGGTAAGGGACTTTCGCCACGGATCACAAAAAAGGTGGCCAGCAGCACAGCCGCAATCGCGGCGCGGGCGCCGGCCATGGCAATCGGGGTGACACTGCCGGTCAGCAGGCGCATGAACAGGAAACCCGATGACCACATCATCGCGCAAAACAGCATCCGCGCCCATAATTCGGGACGGCCGATGACAGGCAATCCAGTGACCGGTGTCGCTGGCTGGTTCATGCGGGCGAACCGCCCAGTAGATCCACCAAGGCCGGGATCAACGGCTCGTCCGCCGGAGGCATCGGAAAATCCCGCAAATTCTGCGGCCGCACCCAGCGCAGGGCCGCATGTTCCTTGGCCACCACCAGCCCATCCCACCGGCGGCAGACATAAAGCGGCATCAGGAGATGAAATTTTTCATAGGCAAAACTGGCAAAGGTCAGCGGCGCGAGACAGGCGGGTTTGACGGCAATGCCTAGTTCCTCGTCCAGTTCGCGGATCAGCGTTGCCTCGGGGCTTTCGCCAGCCTCGACCTTGCCGCCGGGAAACTCCCACAAGCCGGCCATGCCCTTGCCCTCGGGCCGCTGGGCAATCAGGATGCGCCCGTCGGCATCGATCAAGGCACAGGCGACGACGAGCAGAATGCTCATGAGCGATAATCGCCGTTGATCTCGACATATTCCTTGGTCAGATCACAGGTGTAGACGGTGAACTGACCCTTGCCGAGCCCCAATTCGATGCGGATATCGATATATTGGCCCTTCATATAGGCCGAGACCCTGGCCTCGTCATAGGCCGGATCGCGTGCCCCCTGGTAGGCCACGCGCGTGTCACCGAACCAGATGGCCAGACGGTCACGATCGGCCGGTTCACCCGCCTTGCCGATGGCGGCGACAATACGCCCCCAATTGGCGTCCTCGCCGGCAATGGCGGTTTTCACCAACGGCGAATCGGCGACCGATTTGCCGATGATCTTGGCCGATTGCGCCGATTTGGCCCCTTCGACACGGATCGAGACAAAATGGCGCGCGCCCTCGCCGTCCCGCACGATCTGCTTGGCCAGATCGAGCAGCATCGCATCCAGTGCCCTGCGGAAAGCGGCCAGACGGCGATCGGCCGGATTGGACAGATGCGGGCAACCGCGCTTGGCGGCCGCACCGGTCGCGAACATGATCAGCGTGTCGGAGGTCGACGTATCGCTATCAACCGTAATCGCATTGAAGCTGGTGCGCGTGCCGCGGCTCAGCAGGGTCTGCAAGGCTTCGGCGGCAATCGGCGCATCGGTAAAGATGAAAGACAGCATGGTCGCCATATCGGGGGCAATCATGCCCGCACCCTTGGCAATGCCGTTGATGGTCACAGGGACGCCGTCGATGGTCACCGTCACGGTTGCCAGCTTGGGAAATGTATCGGTGGTCATGATCGCCCGCGCGGTGTCGAGCCAGTTTCCCTGGCTGGCGCGTTGAAAGCAATCATCCAGCACGCCTTCGAATTTTCCGGCATCGAGCGGTTCGCCGATCACGCCGGTCGAGGCCAGCAGAATATCGTCGGGCGAACAGCCCAGAGCTCTGGCGGCAATCGCAGCGGTTTTGGCCACCGCTTGCGCCCCTGTCGCGCCTGTAAAAGCGTTGGCATTGCCGGAATTGACCACCAATCCCCGCGCTTTGCCGGTTTTAAGCACTTTGCGGCACCAATCGACCGGAGCCGAGGGACATTTGGAACGGGTCAGGACGCCTGCGGCCTGTGTGCCCTCGTCAAGGGCGACCAGCAGCACGTCGGTCCGGTTTTTATAGCGGATCCCCGCCTCTGCCGTGGCAAACCGGACCCCTTCGATCTGTGGCAGAACAGGATAGGACTGGGGAGCGAGAGGCGAGAGACTGGCAGACATGATCATGACCCGGGCTAAAACAGGAGACGGATGCAGTGGCTAAAATTCCTTCAGGCACGAGAGGCAAAGCCGATGCCGCCTCCCGCCCCCTCGGGATCGCAATCAGGGCTTTTTGGGCGCTTCCTTGTCGTCGGCAGGCTGGTCCAGACGCTCGACCTTGGCCTTGGCCCGCAGAGCCAGAATAATATCCTGCTGGGCTTTGCGCTCCAGATATTGGGCAATCTGGTCACGCACCTCTTCGAGCTTGGGCGGCTGGTGGGCGCGCTTTTCCTCGACCTTCAACACATGCCAGCCGAATTGGGTCTTGACCGGATCGGACAGTTTGCCCGGCTCCAGCTTGAAAGCCGCTTCGGCAAATTCGGGCACCATGCGCTCTTTGGTGAACCAGCCGAGATCGCCGCCCTGCTGGCCCGAACCGGGATCTTTGGACAATTCGGCCGACACTTTGGCAAAATCCTCGCCCTTGTTCAGACGCGCCAGCACGGCTTTGGCCTGATCCTCGGTTTCCACCAGAATATGGCGGGCCCGCACTTCCTGCTCCGGCGGCAGGGATTTGATGGTTTCCTCGTACAGCTTGGCAATCGATGCCGGTGTCACGGCCTTGTGGGCTTCGGTGGCCAGATAATCCTCCAGCAGCAGCTTGTCGCGCTGGTGGGCCATACGGCGTTTGAAATCCTCGCTGTCGCCCGCTTTGTTGTCCAAAGCGGCCTTGGCACCCATCCGCAGATCGATCATATAGCCGATCAGCGCCTCGCGGTTCTGGGCTTCCGGGCCGCCGCCCAAATCTTCGGCTGCCAGAGCCAGATCGGCTTCGGTAATGACCGCACCATCGACCTTGGCGAGAATACGCGCAGGATCGGTCTTTGCAGCCGAAGCGGCTGGAGCAGGAGTCTGGGCCAGCGCGGTGCCCATCACACCGAAGCCCATTACACCCAAGCCCAGAATCAGGCTTGCGCAGGTCAGTTGAAGGCCGGTTTTTGCCCTTGGCTTCACGATCGTGTTCATCAGACGTAACCTCCGGAATCAAATCAGCTGGAAAATCATTTATGGCCGCAGAAGTGACGCAATGTCTGCCCAAGCACAAGGGTGAATGGCATAAAATTTTGAAATTTCCGATTCGAGCCCTTATGTAGAGATAGAAATGTGCAACATGCCTGTCTTTTCAACGGCCGGATGCGTGGCATCTTGGCCATAGAAGGGTTATAAGCCGCATCATGCGGTTTTTGCTGAATCGGCATCCTGACCGAGCATAAAGGCTTTTTCTGCTTTATGCCGGTCCAGGACACAGTGACAAAGGGAATGCGATGTTCGGGGCTCTTGCCAAGAAGATTTTCGGGTCAGCCAATGACCGTCGTCTGAAAACCTATGCCCCCAAAGTGGCAGCCATCAATGCGCTCGAGGCCGAGATCCGCGCACTGGACGACGAGGCGTTGCGCGCCCGCACCCAGATGTTCCGCGATGAACTGGCCGCCGGCAAAACCCTCAACGACATTCTGGTTCCCGCCTTTGCCACCGTGCGCGAAGCCGCCCGCAGGGTGCTCGGCCAACGCCATTTCGATGTCCAGATGATCGGCGGCATGGTGCTGCATGAGGGCTCCATTGCCGAAATGCGCACGGGGGAAGGCAAAACGCTGGTTGGCACCTTGCCTACCTATCTCAATGCGCTGGCCGGCCACGGCGTCCATGTGGTGACCGTCAACGACTATCTCGCCCGCCGCGATTCGGAATGGATGGGACGCGTCTACCGTTTTCTCGGTCTCGAGGTCGGGGCGATCCTGCACGGTCTGTCGGACGAGGAACGGCGCATCGCCTATGCCGCCGACATCACCTATGGCACCAACAATGAATTCGGCTTCGACTATCTCCGCGACAACATGAAATATGAATTGTCGCAGATGACCCAGCGCGGGCACCATTATGCCATCGTCGACGAAGTGGATTCGATCCTGGTCGATGAAGCCCGCACGCCACTGATCATTTCCGGTCCGCTGGATGACCGTTCAGAACTCTACAACACCATCAATGTGCTGATCCCACGGCTGAATCCGGCCGATTTCGATCTGGATGAAAAGCAGCGCTCGGTCTCGCTGACCGATACGGGCAACGAACATATCGAGGAATTGCTGCTGGAATCCGGCCTGATGAAGGACGGCACGCTCTATGATGCCGCCAATGCCACGCTGGTCCATCACGTCAACCAGGCCTTGCGCGCCCATACGCTGTTCCAGCGTGACAAGGACTATATCGTCCGCGACAACGAAGTCGTCATCATCGACGAATTCACCGGCCGCATGATGCAGGGCCGCCGCTATTCGGAAGGGTTGCACCAGGCGCTCGAAGCCAAGGAACATGTGCAGGTCCAGCCCGAAAACCAGACGCTGGCCTCCATCACCTTCCAGAACTATTTCCGCCTCTATAAAAAGCTTGGCGGCATGACCGGCACAGCCGCCACCGAAGCTGACGAGTTTCTAGACATCTACAAGCTCGAAGTGGTGGAAATTCCCACCAATCTCCCGGTGTCGCGCAAGGACGAGGATGACGAGGTCTACCGCTCGCAGGCCGAGAAATTCCGTGCGATCATCCGCGAGGTCGAACAAGCCTCCAGCCTCGGCCAGCCAGTGCTGGTCGGTACGACCTCGATCGAAAAATCCGAAATGCTGGCCGATGCCCTGCTCGAGGCCGGCTTCCAGATGATCGACTTCGGCAAGCCCAATGCGCTCGATCCCCTGTTCAAGGCGGCCACCGATGGTGTGGCAGGCAAACAGTTTGCGGTTCTGAATGCCCGTTTCCACGAGCAGGAGGCCTTTATCGTGGCCCAGGCAGGCGTGCCGGGAGCTGTCACCATCGCCACCAACATGGCTGGCCGCGGCACTGATATCCAGCTGGGCGGCAATGCCGATATGCGCATCGCGGCCGAACTGGCTGGCATGGAAGAGGGAGACGCCAAACAGGCCAAAGAACAGGCGATCCGCGCCCAAGTGGCAGCCTTCAAGGAAAAAGCCCTGGCCGCAGGCGGTCTCTATGTGATCGGGACGGAACGGCATGAAAGCCGCCGCATCGACAACCAGCTGCGCGGCCGCTCGGGCCGCCAGGGTGATCCGGGACGGTCCAAATTCTTCCTGTCGCTGCAGGACGATCTGATGCGGATTTTCGGTTCCGACCGCATGGACGGGATGCTGCAGAAACTCGGCCTGCAAGAGGACGAGGCGATCATCCATCCGTGGATCAACAAGGCGATCGAAAAAGCCCAGCAAAAGGTCGAAATGCGCAATTTCGACATCCGAAAGAACATCCTCAAATATGATGATGTCATGAACGACCAGCGCAAGGTGGTGTTCGAGCAGCGGCGCGAATTCATGGCCGATGCCTCTGTCACCGCGACCATCGAGGATATGCGCCACGGCGTTATCGACGATCTTGTGGTCCGCCATATTCCCGAAGGCGCCTATCCGGAACAATGGGATATCGAGGGTTTAGGTCAGGACGTGATCCGCACCCTCAATCTTGAATTGCCGGTCGCCGCTTGGGCCGCGGAAGAAGGCATTGCCGAAGAGGAGCTGCGCGACCGCATCCGTGCGGCAGCCGATGCCGCCTATCTGGAACGCGCCAACCGCAACACGCCTGAATTGACCACCTATGTCGAGAAGCAGATTCTGCTGCAAATGCTCGACCATCTGTGGCGCGAACATCTCGTCACACTCGACCATCTGCGTCAGGTGATCGGCTGGCGTGGCTATGCCCAGCGTGATCCGCTCAACGAATACAAGGCAGAAGCCTTCGAACTGTTTGACGGTTTGATCGGCCATCTGCGCGAGAATGTGACGGGCCAGCTGATGCGGGTTGAAGTGACCTTTGCTCCCCCCGAGCCCGAATTACCGCCGATGAAGGCCCATCATACCAATCCGCAAACGGGCGAGGACGAGGAAGAATTCGCCAATATGGCCTTCGCGATGCCAACCGTTACCCCGCAGGATCGCAACCCCGCCGACCCCAATTCCTGGGGTCGCGTCGGCCGCAACGAGGTGTGCCCGTGCGGATCAGGCAAGAAGTACAAGCATTGCCACGGCGTACTCTAATCGTTCGGTTAGAATTGATCATGTTCAATCAACAAAAGCTGCTCCAATGGAGCAGCTTTTGTTATTTAATTGAAATTAAATTTGATCAATCAGAAAAATTTCAAGACTTGGATTGTCCAAGTGCCTGGATATCCTGGATAAATTTTTCAAGATGGACTGCAGGACTGTAGGTGCAATATCCACCATCCCATTTTTGATAGATAACATCCATATCTGTTAATGCCGTCAAATGACGGTACGTGCTGGATCTAGATGTGAATTTGCAATTTAGAACATCTTGTGGAGTTGCCGGCTTACCTTTGGCAGCACATTGGACTATATAGTTAAATATAGATCTCTGTTGCTGGTCAATCCGCGACAGACCGTAGCGCATTTCAAGATTGTTTAATTTTTCTAGAATAGTGGCTAAGTCTTTATTCATTTTACACTGCACCAACCTAAACTTGAACAACTATAGACATTAAATTTCAATAAAATTCATATGTTAAATTCATTCTTTGCGCAAGCAGCATAAATATTAATATTTTTCAAAAATTCGCATTTATTACAAAATTTTTGATCAAAATTACTATTTCCAATTCATAAAACAAAGACAAGTTCCTTTTTATGAGTGGATTTATGCATTAGGCTAGAATTACTTACCTGCTATAATGATCATTCCTTTCTATCGTTTCAGCGAATGGAAACATCAATGTCCCAGGTTCGTAATTTGATCAAACTTTCCTGTTGTGGATTGATAATGGCAGGCCTCGGATTGGCAGGCTGTCAATCGACAGGGGACGAACAGGCCTTGGCAAACAAAGCCGATTCGAGCCCGACACAAGGTGATCCGGCCACATCCAAACCGGCCAGAAAAGCCGTCATTCCCCCCTCGCGCGATGCATCGGGGCACTCTGAAACCACTCCGGCCCTAGCTGCGGCTGAAGAGGCTCCGGCAACTCCGGCACCCGCACCACCGCCACCGCCAGAACAGCCCGCCATCAGCAACCAGCAGATCGATCGCTATCTGGCCGAAGGGCAGGTGACCTATGAAAGAGCTGCAAAATTGCGCTATCGCGAGGCAACGCGTATGGGACAGGTCAAAACCAAGGCAGATCACGCCTATTGGTCAACCGTCATCGAGATCTACAGGAATTGGGACAATCGCTATATCAGCTGGGACGAGGTCCAGAAACGCTTGTCAGCCGCCGAGGCGGCCCATCAGTGACAAGAGGCTTAAACGGCGGGATCAAGCTGCAGGTCGGCACAAAAAACCAGATTGCGGTCGATGATCGAGCTTTGCAGATCGACAAATTTGGCCTGTGACAGCCGCATCTGCATCGGCTCGTGGGTCCGGCTCAGGAAGAACAGCTTCAATTCCTGCGCCACCATCGCGTTGACGGATTGCAGAGATTCTACCGGCAAGGGACATTTAACCAGTGCGGTGACATGTTCAATGCCGCCCTCAATGCTTTGAGCCTGTACAAACCGCATCTTCCACGCCATTCCGAATTGGCGGGCAATCGACTTTGGCTGGCTGATCCGCTCGCTCTCGAATTGGTTGAGATACCAATAGACGAAATCGCAGACCAGAGTATCAATCCATGCAAAGCAGTCATCAGCCTGCTGTACACGGGCTGTGGCATGTTCAACGGCTGCTGATACGGATTGCTGCATGGCGGAACCATGAACAACCCAATGATGATTCGCAAGTGACGAATGGATGAACTGATATCAATCGAATTTATTGCTCTATCCACAGATCAAACTTTAAGCATTGAAGCCAATCCCCTCCGTCAGGACAGGACATCCGCAATGGCTTTGCCGCACAGTTCTGTGCTGGCGGGTCCCTTGAGATCGCCGGTCCGCAATTTCGGCTCTTTCAGCACGGTTTCGATCGCCTGTTCGATGGCGCGGGCTGCCTCGTATTCACCCAGATGGTCTAGCATCATTGCTGCCGACCAGATCTGGCCGACGGGATTGGCAATCCCTTGGCCGGCAATATCGGGCGCGGAGCCGTGCACGGGTTCGAATAAAGACGGGAACAATCCTTCGGGATTGATATTGCCGGATGGAGCCACCGCAATGGTACCCGTGCAGGCCGGACCCAGATCGGACAGAATATCGCCGAACAGATTGGAGGCGACCACGACGTCGAACATATCGGGGTGGCGGACGAAATGCGCGGTCAGAATGTCGATATGGTACTGGTCGCAACGGATCTCAGGATAGTGCTTCTGCATTTCGGCAAAGCGCTCGTCCCAATAGGGCATGGTGATCGAAATGCCGTTGGATTTGGTGGCAGAGGTCACATGCTTTTTCGGGCGTTTCATTGCCAGATCGAAGGCGAATTTCAGAATCCGGTCGGTGCCGATGCGGGTAAAGACCGATTGCTGGGTCACAAATTCACGCTCGGTCCCGGGGAACATCCGTCCGCCCACCGATGAATATTCGCCTTCGGTATTCTCGCGCACCACATAGAAGTCGATATCGCCGGGCTTGCGCCCTGCCAGCGGGCAGGGCACGCCGGGCATCAGTTTGACCGGCCGCAGATTCACATATTGATCGAATTCGCGCCGGAACAGGATCAACGAGCCCCATAAAGAGACATGATCGGGAATTTTCTCGGGCCAGCCGACCGCGCCGAAGAAAATCGCATCATGCGTGCCGACGCGCTCTTTCCAGTCCTCGGGCATCATGCGGCCGTGCTTGGCGTAATAGTCGTAAGAAGAGAAATCGCAGTGGGTCAGTTCCAGCGTAAAACCGAACCGCTTGGCCGCGGCTTCCAGCGTGCGCAGACCCTCCGGCACGGTTTCTTTCCCAATGCCGTCTCCGGCGATCACGGCAATACGATAACGGCGGTTGGATGACATGTCGGGGCTCGCTGGAATGGAAGGGATCGGCAGAAAAAACCGGGGCTGGAAGCCCTGGCTGTTACTGGACGCTGGTCGAACCGGCCAAAGCCTGACGGCGCGGCGGCAGCGGCACCTTGGCAGGCAGATCGGGCTTGCTGTCGGACAGGCCGCTATCGGGCTTCATGACGTTGATCAGCTTGTCATAGAACCCGCTGGCTGGCGGGTCTGCCGACTTGGCCGGGCTGGGCTTGAACAAGCCGGTCAGATCATTGAGGCTGGTGCTGAACAGGCCGCCACCGCTCAAGCCGGACGCTTTGTCCTCGGATGCGGGAGCGATGGTCGAGGGTTTGGCCGCTGCAACGAGGACAGGTTTGTCAGCAACAGGCTTGTCAGCCTCTCCGGCTTTTTTGACAACCGCAGCCGTTGTCACCGGCTCGGGAGCGGGTGCAGCCGTCGCGAAAATCGACGGGCCGGAGCCGGATCCCTGCTGGACACGGCGCGGAGCACCGGTGGCCTGGCCACGCTCGTCAACCGGAATTTCATGCACCTGATCCAGAGCATCGGGGCGGCTCACATCACCGATTTGGGCCATCTGGCGGGGCGAGGCCAAAGCCGTTCCGGTAGCATCATCACCGGCCATGGCATAGGCCGTATTGCGGAAGCTGGCATGCTGGCCACCATCCGCATAGGTCATCTTGATGGCCTGTGTGCCCTTTTCAACCAGACGGGCCACCTGCACATCGTCATTGCGCTGCTTGTCCCGAACAGCTTCGGCGATCGCCGGATCGACGGAGATGGTCGGGCAGGCTCCCGTGGGGTCGAAACGCGCATCGCCTTCGGCATTGAACACATAACGCTGGTTGCAATAATTCAGCTTCGGCTCGCGCTTGGTGACCTCGAAATGGTC
>Ga0136644_10003466_pt1 | contig 11811 bp, 21 predicted proteins | sample C_130820_EF_Meta_FD_94780 | JGI IMG/M metagenome (GOLD analysis project Ga0136644, IMG submission 94780) | Freshwater microbial communities from Lake Croche, Canada to study carbon cycling - C_130820_EF_MetaG (v2) (version 2) | ecosystem: Environmental > Aquatic > Freshwater > Lake | place...
TCACCCGAAGTGTTGGTTAAGTTCAACTTCGGCGCACACCGCTATTACGTAGCATAAGGAGCTTAAATCATGGCTATTTCACGCGCACAACTATTGAAAGAGCTGCTCCCCGGCCTGAACGCATTGTTCGGTCTTGAGTATGCACGTTACGGCGAAGAGCACAAAGAGATCTACGAAACAGAGACCTCTGAGCGTTCATTCGAGGAAGAAACAAAGCTGTCTGGTTTCTCAGCTGCACCTGTTAAGAACGAGGGCTCAGCCATCGCTTATGACAATGCACAAGAAGCATGGACTGCTCGTTACAACCACGAAACTATCGCTTTGGGCTTCAGCTTGACTGAAGAAGCTATCGAAGATAACTTGTATGACTCTTTGTCTGCACGTTACACCAAAGGTCTGGCTCGCGCTATGGCCTACACCAAGCAAGTTAAAGCCGCCGCCGTTATTAACAACGGTTTCAGCTCTGCTTACCCTGGTGGTGACGGTGTTTCTTTGTTTAACTCTGCCCACCCCTTGGTGTCTGGTAGCACCAACAGCAACGTTCCTTCTACTCCTGCTGACTTGAATGAAACTTCGTTGGAAAACGCTGTGATTCAAATCGCTGCTTGGACTGATGAGCGCGGTCTGTTGATTGCCGCTAAACCCAAGAAGTTGATTGTTCCTTCTGCTTTGCAGTTCGTTGCAACTCGTTTGCTTGAGACTGAATTGCGTGTTGGTACAACTGACAACGATATCAATGCATTGAAGAACAATGGTTCAATCCCTGAAGGTTACACCATTAACCACTTCTTGACCGATACAAACGGCTGGTACTTGACTACTGACGTTCCTAACGGCATGAAGCACTTCATCCGCACCCCCTTGCAAAACAGCATGGACGGTGACTTTGATACAGGTAACGTCCGTTACAAGTCTCGTGAGCGTTACAGCTTCGGCTGGTCTGATCCTCTCGGTATGTACGGTTCTGCTGGCGCTTAATAAACCCAGCTCCGCTAAGGGCCACCTTCGGGTGGCCTTTTTTCTGTCATAAATCTAAACTACGATTGATCTGCAGCCGCGTTGGTTGTATTAACTTAGGGGCATATCATGAAATTTGAAATGGAATTTGGCTGGTTGCAAAACAGCAAGATCAGCATCGAGACACACGATTTCGACATCGTTAGAATTTTTCAAGAGTTCGTAGAGTTTCAAGAACAATACGGCTGGGCTGTTGAGTACGTAGCCTTGCCTGATGACGAAGAATTGTTTGACGATGAAGACGATACTGAAGAAGAACTTGACGGTGAAGTTGCTGCAGCTGCTGAAGAGTGATATCTTTGAGATATCAGGGGGCTCCGGCCCCCTTTTTCTTGGCCTTTTTATTCTCTCGTTCTTCGTGATGGTGTATGCGGTGGCAGTTGGCGCAAAGTACTATGCATTTTTTAACTTCTTCCATAGCCCGCTTGAACGCTCGGTATTTAACTAAACGATTGACTGAAACTTCCTTGGTACTACTGTCTATATGGTGGAAGTCAAACGTAGCTGGATGGCTTTCTCCGCACTTTACGCATGACAAGGTGGCTTTGTATTCACGCCACTGGTCTTTATATTTTTTAACTGATTTTTTTGTTTTTGCAATTACATTAGCTTTGTTTTTCTCGTAGTACGTACTTTGGTACTGCCTATTTTTTTGCCTGCGAACTTCGGGGTCTTTATAGGGCATGTTTGATCCGATACTTCCAGTACAAAGCCGTTTTAAAACCCCAAGGTTCTGACGGCTCAAACAATTTAAAGCCCGTAGCTATTAGATTGTTAGCTGAGGGGGTGTTGTAGTTAGTGTCGGTCACTACCCAGTTCATGCCTAGCGCTTTGGCCACTTTAAGACGCTGTCGGATAAGCCGCTTCTGGAGGCCCTGTCCCTGATGAGGTCGTGTAACACCCGCACGACACAGATACATGCAGTCGCTCCAACGACTAGAGGGGACAATACCAGCAAAGCCAGCCGCCTCACCGGTCTCTGAGTAAGCAATGAACCAGTAGCCATTTTTTGTAGTTTCATATATAGGACAATCAGGAAGACATGTTTTTTGCAACGATTTGAGTAACTTCACCACTTCTGGCGAGCTTGTGTCAACACGAGCAATTTGGTATTTCATGCAGCCATTGTGCAAAAGATTTATGACAGTAAAATAAATGTTGCAAAGTTAAAAAACACGTGATATAAACACAGCAATCCGGGCTTTCCGGTGCATTAGACAGTCCCGGCTGACGACATACAGACTGATGCGCCTAACTTGTATGTAAGGAAATATCATGGGATTTGCAACTCACCTTGGCCCTTGGCTCTTGGGCACCATTAAAAACACCACCGGTACTGTTGTTGGTACTATTGAAAACTGTGGCGCAACCGTGGTTTCTCAGACCTTTAAGAAAGACTACACAGGCCAAGCCGCTTCAGCAACCACTGACACCATTTGCGTGTTGCCTGCTGGCGCTCAGATCCAATTCATCCACATTGACACTTTGGTTGCATTTACAGGCTCTACAGCCGCAAACGTGACCATTGGTGACGGCACTACAGCCGCTTTGTACTGGGCTTCCACAGACGTTACATCTCAAGGCCGTGCTGCTATCAGTAATGCTTCCGCTAAATTGAGCGCATGGTGTGGCGCTGCTACTACCGCTTCTCCTAACGGCGCTGGTATTGGATCGACAGACGTTAAGATTATTGCAACAATGACTCCAACTGTTTCTGCTGTGACTGCTGGTACTGTTCAATATACAATCATCTACACTGTAGCCAACTCCAACGGCAATCAGTTCCCAGTATCTGCTTAATTGATCTAGGGGGCTTCGGCCCCCATTTACAAGGAGATTAATTATGATGCAAACGGACGTTAAAAGTACTCACTTAAACGCTAGCGGTTCAATTTACAGCGCCCCCGCACGTATTAAAGGTTTTGCTATTTGTGCTACAGCTAGCACGGCTGGAACTTTGTTATTGAAAGACGGCGGTTCTGGCGGCACAACTGTGGTTGAGATTGATATTCCTTCCAACTCAAACCCCAATTCTTTTTATGTTTTGGTGCCGGGGGAAGGTGTGCGCTGCCTTACAAACATCTATGCGACACTAACAAATATCGCATCAGTAACGGTGTTTTATGGCTAAGAGTGCAGCATGGCAACGCAAGGAAGGCAAGAACCCCAATGGTGGCTTGAACGCCAAGGGGCGAGCCTCAGCCAAAAAGCAAGGGATGAATTTAAAACCTCCCCAGCCGGAAGGCGGCTCACGGCGCGACTCCTTCTGTGCAAGGATGGAAGGGATGAAAAAGAAGTTAACATCCACCAAAACCGCCAAAGACCCAGACTCACGCATAAACAAGAGCCTACGGGCATGGAAGTGCTGAAATGACTGAACACGACGAAACAGTTAAGTACGTTATTGATGGGGTATCCTTCCTCACTGTGGTAGGTACTTTGGCTGAAATGCTTCCAGCGGTTGCTGCAATTTTTACGATTGTCTGGACTGCTATCCGTATTTGGGAAACCAAAACAGTACAGGGATGGTTAGGCAACAAGAAAGCTAAAGATGCCGTCGACGAGTAAAAAGCAACATAATTTCATGGCAGCGGTGGCCCACAATCCATCATTTGCTAAGAAGGTAGGAGTTCCACAATCCGTGGGCAAAGAGTTCAACAATGCCGATAAAGGCAAAACTTTTAAACAAGGTGGCGATATGAAAAAGATGTCAATGGGTGGCTCCACAAAAGCTTCAGGTATGGGCGCTGTAAAAACTGCAGCTCCTAGCCGTGATGGTATTGCTTCTAAAGGCAAGACCAAAGGTACTATGATTAAGATGGCTGGCAATTCAATCGGTACTGGCCCCGCTATGAAAAAAGGCGGCATGGCTAAGAAGAAAATGGCTTACGGCGGTAAGTGCTAATTTAAGGAATCGCCATGAAAAAAGTTAAACGCTATTTTGCGGGTGATGATGTAGAAGAACAAGCAAACGCTTCTGCTGAATCTCAAGACACTGCTAAATCTATGGGCGCTGGCCCTAAGAATGAGGAAACTCCTAAAGCAGCTTCTAAGCCCCGCATTGTTTCTAAAAAGGAACTAGAAGCGTCTGGCTTGAGCTTGCGCGATTATCTTAATAAAGAGCGTGGGTTGACTCGTCGTAAAGAGAAAGATCCCACAGCTGGTGAAGCACGCGATAAGGCGGCGCAAGAAGCCGCGGATGCTATTGATCCCGGTCGTGAAACAAGAGGCGCTCGTTACACACCGCCTTACAGCGCCCCTAAGCAGACCACACAAAAGGTTTCCCCTAAAGTGTTTATGCCCCAGCGCCCAGATAACAGCTTTCCCGGTGCTAAATTTAAATCTGGCGGTTCTGTTTCTTCCGCTTCTAAGCGCGCTGATGGTATTGCTCAGCGTGGTAAGACACGCGGTACTATGGTCATGTGTGGTGGCGGAATGGCTAAAAGGAAATAATCATGCTGGCATCCCGTGGTATGGGCGATATTAACCCTTCTAAAATGCCGGGCGCTAAAACAAAAGCGCGACGGGATAACACTGATTTTACGCAGTACGCTGAAGGCGGCAAGGTTGGACTTTATGCCAATATTAATGCAAAGCGTAAAAGAATCGCTGCGGGTTCTGGTGAGAAGATGCGCAAACCCAATAGCAAGGGCGCGCCAACTAACCAAGCGTTCATAAACTCCGCTAAGACTGCGAAAAAGTAATGGCTACTACTTCAGGAACCTCCGCATTTAACCTAGACTTCAATGATATTGTTGAAGAGGCGTATGAGCGGGCGGGTATTGAGGTTCGTACTGGCTATGAGTTTCGTACCGCACGTCGGTCGTTTAACATGCTTACAATTGAATGGGCTAACCGCGGCATCAATTTATGGACTATTGAGCAAGGCCAGATCCTAATGAATACCGGGCAAGGCGTCTATGCTTTGCCGAGTACAACGATTGATTTGCTAGACCAAGTGATTCGTACACAGGCAACTACGCCTAATCAGATTGACATCAACATCAGCCGCATCTCTGAATCAACCTACTCTACCTTACCAAACAAACTGGCTCAAGGGCGTCCTATTCAGGTATGGATTAACCGACAGTCTAACCAAAGCTATTTGTCTAACTCAACAGTAGCGGCAACGGTATTGTCAACAGATACAACTATTACGCTCAACACGACTAATGGTTTACCCGCAACAGGATTTATTACAATTGACACAGAAACAATCTACTACGCTAACGTCAGCGGCAATCAACTACTTAATTGTTACCGTGGTCAGTACAATGGCAGCGCTACTACAACTGCCGCTGGTCATGCAATTGGCGCAGCCGTAACCGTAAATAATTTAACATCTATCAATGTGTGGCCTACGCCTAACGCACCGGGCGATCAATACACATTTGTTTACTGGCGCATGCGCCGCATGCAAGACGCCGGTAACGGTGTCAATATTCAGGATGTTCCATTCCGCTTGATCCCTTGTATGGTGGCTGGCTTGGCCTATTATGTAGGCTCTAAACGTCCTGATGTCTCTCCAGATAGAATTATGATGCTCAAGTCAATCTACGAAGAGCAGTGGCTGCTTGCATCACAGGAAGACAGGGATAAGGCCCCTGACCGATACGTACCGCGACAGGCGTTCTATAGGTGATGTATGGCCAGTAAATATTCTTCTGGTAAATATGCGATCGCCCAGTGTGACCGTTGCGATGAACGGTTTATGCTAAAGGATTTGAAAAAAGAGATTATCAAGACACGCCTGTTTAATTTAAAGGTGTGCCCTGAGTGCTGGGATCCTGATCAACCTCAGTTACAGTTGGGTATGTACCCAGTGGATGATCCACAGGCTGTACGAGAGCCGCGTCCTGATGTAAGCTATACACAAGCTGGAACTAATGGTCTGCAGATCTTAACAACTGATAGCACTGCCCCAGACGGGTTTGGGTATCCAACTCAAGGCAGCAGGGATATTCAATGGGGGTGGAACCCTGTTGGTGGAGCAAGTAGTTTTGACTCGGTTTTAACTCCAAACTACTTGGTTTTATACGCGGAAGTTGGTACAGTAACGATACAGATAGGAGCTTAATATGGCTAAAGAAGATATGAAAACGGACATGGCGCAAGACAAGGCAATGATCAAAAAAGCCTTTAAACAGCACGATGCCCAAGAGCACAAAGGCAGCAAGGGTACAACCTTAAAGCTTAAAAAGGGCGGCCCTACTAGCATGGACCGTAAAATGATGGGTCGTAATTTGTCTCGCGCAAATAACCAAAAATCTGGGAGCAAATAATGGCTATAAACAATAAGCCCGCTTCGACATACGCTAAGCCTCATACTATGAGCGGTGGCCCCGTGACTGACACCCGTAAGAATATGAGTAAGCTTGATGAGCTTGATGTTAGCATTGGTGCTATGAGCAAATCAGCTGGTGATGAAAGCGTCAAAACAACTGGTATCAAAGTTCGCGGTACTGGCGCAGCTACTAAAGGCTTGATGGCACGAGGCCCAATGGCATGAACTATACCCAGCTCAGCAACGCTATCCAGGCGTACACGGAGAATACCGAAGCGAATTTTATCGCTGAGATACCTGTGTTCGTCCAGCAGGCTGAGCAGCGTATTTATAACACCGTTCAGTTCCCTTCATTGCGTAAAAACATGACCGGGTACGTGTCTACAACAACACCTTATCTGTCTGCCCCAACCGACTATTTGGCTACATATTCCTTAGCTGTAGTTGATGCTTCCGGCAACTATGAGTACCTACTGAACAAAGACGTTAACTTTATCCGTCAAGCATATCCTAGCGCTAGTGATGTTGGTCAACCTAGATACTACGCTTTGTTTGGTCCAACTGTATCTAGCTCCTCAATTTCAAACGAGCTGTCGTTCATTCTTGGTCCTAAGCCAGATGCTAACTATCAAGTTGAACTGCATTTTTATTATTACCCAGAGTCCATCACAACTGCTTCGACTGGCCAGACATGGCTTGGCGACAACTTTGATTCTGTGCTTTTGTATGGTTCATTGGTTGAGGCCTACACCTATATGAAGGGTGAGACCGATATGATGGCTTTGTATAATCAAAAGTACGGAGAAGCACTTGCGCTGGCTAAACGTTTGGGCGATGGTATGGAGCGTCAGGATGCTTATCGTTCTGGTCAGTTTAGACAGGCGGTGACCTGATGGCTGTTCAGCAAACCACAACTACAAGCTTTAAAGTTGAACTGCTTCAGGCAGTACATAACTTTGGGCCAACATCGCCTAATACTTTCAAGATTGCTCTATATACGGCGGCGTCCAATATTGGCGCAGCAACAACGGTATATACAACAAGCAATGAGATTACGGGTACTGGCTATACGGCTGGTGGTAAAACGTTGTCAATCTCAATATCTCCAACAGCTAGTAATAATTCTAATGGCATACCCACTGCGTATATTTCGTTTACCAATATAAGTTGGACAGGCGCATCGTTTACATGTCGTGGCGCTTTAATTTACAATACCACACAAGGGAATAAATCTGTGGCGGTACTTGATTTTGGTTCGGATAAAACTGTTAACAATAACACTTTCCAAATTGTTTTCCCAACCCCAGATGCTAACAGCGCTATCGTGCGCATTTCTTAAGGACTCTTATGACTAAAGAACTCTCAAACTTCGGCGACCACGCAGAAGCTTCTTTGCAGGCCAACGTTGTTGGTTCTGAATCTGTTGGTATTGAAGGCGTATACCACGTTGAATGCCGTGATGCTGAAGGCAACCTTAAATGGCAAGATCAGTTTCCTAACTTGGTGAATGCTATTGGTAAGCAGTTGATGCTTGACACTTTGTTGTCTGGTTCAGCCTACACTACAGTTGGTCCGTTCCTCGGTTTGATTTCAGGTGCAAGCCCAACATTTGCGGCTTCAGATACCATGACTTCACACGCTGGTTGGTCTGAATTCACAAACTATACTGTTGGTGGTTCTGCCGTGCGCGGTACAGCATCTTTCTCAGCAGCTACTTCTACTGGTACAACACCGTCTAACGTGACAACCAAAGCTGCTTCAGCTATTACCTACACTATCACAGGTGCTGGCGGTACAGTGGGCGGTTGTTTCTTGGTGACAGGTTCTGGTGCGTCTTCTACCTTGTCAAATACAGGTGGTACGTTGTATAGCGCTGGCGCATTTGCCACTGCTAAGATTACAACATCTGGCGACACCGTAACCGTCACATACAGCACTACTGCAACAAGCTAATTAGGAGTCGCTTAAATGGCTCTGGCACTTTTTGATCGTGTCCAAGAGACAACGACGACATCAGGCACCGGCTCGGTAACTCTGGCAGGTGCTGTTTCTGGCTTTCAGTCGTTTGCTGTTGTTGGCAATGGGAATACCTGCTATTACACAATCGTGGATGGCAATGCATGGGAAGTTGGTATTGGCACGTATTTAACTTCGGGGCCAACCCTTGCGCGTACAACAATCCTGTCAAATTCTAATGGGAATACTTCTCCCATTACGTTGTCGTCTGGTAACACAAAGAGTGTTTTCTTAACTTATCCAGCAGAGAAATCTGTCAATCTGGATGCAAGCAATAATGTTAGTCCTTTGGGCACAGTGGCGTCTGGTACGTGGCAAGGTACAACTGTCGGCGTGGCTTATGGTGGTACAGGTGTAACCGCATCTACTGGCGCTAACTCTGTAGTGTTGCGTGACGCTAATCAAAACATTCAAGCTAATAGCATTACCCAATCCCGAGCAACTACTACCGCTGCGGGCGCACTAACCTCACTATCAGCAGCATCACCCCATTTTCAAATTTTGTATGGTACGGGTGTTCAAACATTTAGGCTGCCTGACGCCTCACTGTTGCTTACAGGCTCTTCATGGGTCTTTGATAACGATGCTACTGGAAATTTAACCGTTGCAGATTACACAGGGGCTACAATTGACGTAGTTCCTCCCGGTGGATATGCCACAGTGTTTCTTGAAGACAATAGCACGACAGCTGGTGGTTGGGGCCGTTTTGGAATGATGCCCAGTGAAGTTAACTGGGGCACAAACAGCCTTGACTTGGGCGGTAGCACAGTTGTTACAAACGGTGTCTGGCGCGGTACAACGGTCGAGACTGGCTACGGCGGTACAGGACTTACGACATTCTCTGCAGCCAATAATGCGCTGTACTCTACTGGCGCTGGTACACTGACTGCGGGCACGTTACCAATTTTGGCTGGCGGTACAGGTAACACCACGGCCTCTGGCGCTATCAATGCTTTGATTCCAAGCCAGACCAGCAACGCAGGTAAGTATTTAACAACCAACGGCACAAGCGTATCTTGGGATTATGTGAGCACAGCTCTGGTTCCAATCACGCAAAATGCTGATAATGTCACCATCAACCAGACTATTGCCGCTGGCGCTAATGGGTTCTCTGTAGGTCCCATGACTATCCAAAGTGGCATCACGGTAACTGTCGCCAGCGGTCAGCGTTGGGTGGTAATCTAAGGAACAAAAATGAGTAGCATTGCAGCAGGAACCACAACCACGACAGGTTATGTAGTCACATCGGATACCACTGGAGCGTTGGTACTGAAGACTGGCTCGTCTGCTACGACTGCGGTGACTATTGGCTCTGACCAGAGCGTTACCTTTGCGGGTAGTCAAACATTCTCAGGCGGTACAGCAAATGGTGTGTTGTACTTGAATGGCTCTAAGGCTGTTACAAGCGGTTCTGCGTTGGTGTTTGATGGCACTAATTTGGGTATTGGTACAAGTAGCCCTGCGGCTAAGTTGGAAAGTTTTATTACTAGCACTTCCACCCCTGCATTGCGCTTGCGGTACAACAGTTCTAGTTATTACGCAGACCATTTGATGGATGGTAATGGCAACTATATTATCAAATCGCCAACAGCCAACGGAGTTACAAGTGGCAACATAGGAATTCAAGCGGGAGGTGTCATACAGTTTTTCACCAATGGTAATACTGTTACAGACCAAATGCGTCTTGATGCCTCAGGCAATCTAGGCTTGGGAGTTACTCCTAGTGCTTGGAGTTCAGGTAAAGCAGTTGAGGTTGGTAATTATGGAAATGCGTTTTGGAATAATGGTGCATCTGAAAATCATTTAACTACTAACGCTTATTACAACAGTGGATGGAAATTTGGTGGTACTGGTTACGCTCAAAAACTTACAACTGCTTCTGGTCAATATCAATTTAATGTAAGTACAGCATCAGGCACAGCAGGAAACGCCATTACCTTTACTCAGGCAATGACTCTGGATGCTAGTGGGAATTTGGCATTAGGTACAACTTCTGTTTTTTCTGGAACAAAATTTACTGCAAATGGAACAGTACAAGTTGGTTATGTTGATGCTTCAAATGCCGCATTGCAATTAAGTTGGAATGGTGCATCTTCTTATGGAAAAATTCAAACATTTTCATCAAGTAATCTTGCAATAAATCCTGATGGAAACAATGTTGGTATTGGCACAACAGTATTTCAACAAAGATTTATGTTGGCTGGCAACCAAAGGTTTTATAACACCGCCTCTGATGGTGTAACTAATTCAGTTGTTGGGCAAATTGATGCTCAATTCCGAAATTATGGTGCTGGAATTGCTACAAATAATTTGTCAGCCATTCAGTTTTGTACAGACCCAACTTATTACTACAAAGGTGATATTAGATTTTTGACCAATGGGTCTGATAGCACAGCAAGCGCATCAACAGAACGAATGCGTATCAACAGCGCCGGCCAAATCACAACGCCATACCAGCCAGTTTTCCAAGCGTATGGACTCTCTTCTGGGGTATCTGGAACTTACTTGGTTTTTCAAAATACTTATGTAAATATTGGGGGCCATTATAGTACAAGTACCGGAAGATTTACTGCGCCAATAGCGGGCACATACCGTTTTTGGTGGACAAATATTGCCAGCACTACTGCAGATGTTTATCGATATTTCCTATATAAAAATGGCGCAAATTATAACGATAGTCAGCTAAGATTTGATACCGTTACTGGTAAATATGGGACCAACGGCGCAATGCAACTAGCGCTACCGCTTAGTGCGGGTGACTATGTTCAAATTTATTTTACTTCAGATAATAGTAATGCTTCATATATTGGTGGATCAACTTCTAGCTATCCAAATTTTGGCGGTGAGCTAATAGGTTAAAGGAATAAAAATGCAATACACAATTGAACTCACAGAAACAGAAAACTTGGCTTTGGGTTATGTGGCCGCTTCGCAGCATGACTGGATTGAAAACTTCACCAAAGATCGTGCACGCATTGCCATCGACGAAATTGTCCAGTTGGCCGTAACCAAGTGCATGGATACCCAAACCCAAATACCGCAGACACGTGAAGCTCTTGTAGCTTTGGCGTTTGAAAAAGGCTGGGTTGTAGCGTTGGCGGATAAGACAGCAACTTCCGGAGCTTAAAGCATGACCGTCTATATCAATGGCACAACAGGTTATTCCGGACCAGTCGGTTTACTGGGCGACCTGACAACCACAGGTAACACTATTCTGGGTGATGCCAGCACAGACACGTTGAATGTTGGTAACGGCAATTTGGTTTTGGATTCAAGTGGAAATGCTGGCTTGGGAGTTACCCCTAGTGCTTGGAGTGCAAGCTATAAAGCAATTCAATTGGGTGGAGGTACTTCAATTTGGTCTGGCGCTTCAGGAAACCAACCAAGTTTTTACTCAAACAATTTGTATTTCAACGGCAGTAACCGCATCTATTTGCAAAATGGTTATGCAACGGAATATGTGCAATCTACTTCTGGCACACATAGTTGGTACA
>Ga0136644_10003467_pt1 | contig 11811 bp, 6 predicted proteins | sample C_130820_EF_Meta_FD_94780 | JGI IMG/M metagenome (GOLD analysis project Ga0136644, IMG submission 94780) | Freshwater microbial communities from Lake Croche, Canada to study carbon cycling - C_130820_EF_MetaG (v2) (version 2) | ecosystem: Environmental > Aquatic > Freshwater > Lake | place: Lake...
CAAGCGCGAAGGTTCATCGAGCCACCAATCCGCCAGCATGCAGGTCTGGACGACTCTACTAAGTACGCTAGCGATGCCGACCCCTTGGGTAACCTGCCAAAAGATTCGTTGTTGTTGCAGCCAAGCGAAGACAAACCACAATAGAGTTACAGCTGTCAGGCGATTGGGGAAAAAAGCAGGCTGATTCTCATTGAAGAAAAACAGAGCGATAAGGGTAATCGCCACAAGCGAAGCGGTGGCAGCGATCGAACTAGGCTGCTCCTGGTGTGCAGTGTATCCAAAAGCATTTCGGATCATCATGAAAACCAAAAGACAGACGCTGACCGCAAAGAAAAAAGCGTACATACGAGTCAACCCGTCGAAATCCGACCTTCCAATCACGACCCACTGGAATGCTGCGGCAAGCAAAAAGACGATGCCGACAACCTCCAGCGATGGCTTGCGACGGAACGTACCCAGAGCAAGTGCGCTGATCGCATACAGGCCGTAGATAGAACCCAAGCTTGCCGAATAAGCTTCGCGGCCAAAGCCAAAAGCAGTCAATACGATGGTGCCCAATACACCGCTGAAGGCAGCCGATCGCAAGATAGCCAGCGCTCCGGTCGGCTTGTTTAATCTCGTCAAAAGCAGGGACACAAGAGCACAGCACACGCTATAGCCGACCCAAATGAATCCGGTGTCGGGGGTAGCAAGGACCTTGACGAGTGTCTCTGAAGAGCGATTCATCCAATCGATTTTGCCTGTAAAACCATAAAAGGCCAAAACCACTAAAAAACTCACGATTAAAGTCGCCGGATCCATAAACTTCGAGTTGGTCAAAACGATCGCTGCGACAGCGATCAAGACAAGTAACCCCAGACCTGTTGAGACCATCAGCGCCGGTGCTGGCCAAGAGAACAATAAACCGATCCCGCTAAGCGCGATCGCCGAGGTACCGAGCAAGATCATCGGCACGGTCAGATTGGATTGCTTTTCGATCCGTTTACCGATATCCAGCGACACAAGCAACGCAGGGGCAGCAAATAAGGCAAGCATCGGGCTCAAGTTTCGAAACGTATCGACCGGATGGCCCGAGCATCGAAGGAGCAATCCGCTGGAAAGCAGCAATCCAAAAGTGGCGATCGCAAAAAACGCCAAGGCTGGGCCAAAGCGACCTTGAGACTCCCCGATCAGCGGTCTTCTGGAAAGCGCAATGGCTAGTGTGTAGAGCGCAAAGAGCCCTAATGCCCAGGCGTAAAGAAGCGGATCGCTTGCTCCCTGATCGACTGTTCTCCTTATAAGAAGATTTGCAAGACCGAAAATTACCGGAGAGCATGCCGACAGGCCGACGGTGGTCGGTGTGAGGATCTTTGCAGCGAGGTAGGCTAAATATCCGAGGATCGCCATCGAGACCATCTCACCGGCGACCGTCGTCCAATCCCAAGGTTTCCCTATGGTAAATAGAGCGAAGGCCAAAAAATTCAGCGGCAGTTGCATCATGCCGATCACAAGGATCCCCTTGCTCGTCGTAGGTAGTTTCCAGCGGTGCCAAGCGTAGAGTCCAAGGCCGAAGATGGAAGCATTGATCCCTGTGAAGACCGAAAACTTAAGCCATGGACGGCTCGCGATGTTCTCCCAGAAACTGATAACCAGCGCCGTCGAGCAGCAGACAATCAGCAGTCCCCCGATCAATTCCCCCCATCGAATATTGCTTTCCTCCATGAAAGCGCTGAGCAATTGCGACCAAGTCCTAGTGGGCTCCTTCTTCGGAGCTATGGCTGGCCGAGCAGGTTCATACTCACGATCCAGCGCATGGGCTTCTGGAGCTTTCGGAACGGCCCCTATCGGAACGGCCTCTGCTGGAGGAGTTGCGACGACGGAGGTCCTAGCGACCTCGAGCTGTTGTTTTTGCGGAGCTTGGCTTTTTGGGACCGACGGGATCTGACCAGGTCTTTGCGTCACGATCATATCGGGGGGCAAGCTTGGAACGGAACCGGTTTTTGGGGGATCGATCGATGGCTTTTTGAGGTTTTCTAAGATCTCGCTACCCCGTTTCATCATCTCTTGATCGATCAAACCCCGGCTTAGGGCCGCATTGAGCGCTTGATGGCAAATCACAATGCTTTGTTGCAAATCGACAGGCACCGACGTCCAGCCGCAAAACCGGCAGGCTTTATCATCGACCCCAATCGTTTGGTTGCATTTTTTGCAGGGCTTTTTCTGTCTCGATGAGAACGGGAGCGTCATCATGAGCCACAGCGCATGTCCGACCGCTGCCCAAACGAGAATGCTAAACGCAACAACGATGATCCAACCCATGAGGATGCTCCCCACATGCACGAACAAACCGAAATACAGGGAAAAAACGGTCCTTCAGGTATTTTAGTGGGTAGAAACTCGGCTTTCTCGTACTCAGCGTCGCGGTACTCGTACTCGTACTCGAAAACGCCTGAATCGATTCAAGTCGATCACCTTTTCAGGGAAGCTGTAACCCCACTATTTGGCCCTTTTGTCAACTAAATCCCATACTTCTCTTCGAGTACGAGTACCGTTTCACTGAGTACGAGTACGAAAAGAACCATTGGTATGAATTGCTAGCCACGATAATGCCGGATGGACCGAAAAAACTCCCCTAGAAGTTTGGATGCGTTGTTTCTCCGAGGATGACGTACAAAAGTCGAAAAAGTCCTGGCTTCAGGGTTAAAGTCCCAAAAAAACCCGAAAAGAAGGGGATTTGGTGCACGTTAATTATGAGGGCCAGCGTACTGGGCCGGCGAGCGTAGGGGGGGAAGAGTTTCGGGGGCTGAGGAAAGACGTTAAACTGAGGGCATGCGTATGGCGCTGTTTTTGCCAATCGGATCTTGAGCATGATCCACTGCTCCGTTTGATGTCCAGGGGATCGAAACCCCCAAGTTTTAATCCATGGAACCTCAGGAAGATCTTCAGCGTTTTAGACCTTTTCTGCGTGCGCTTGCCGAGGAATTGCTATACGCCGACTTGCGGAAGAAAGTCGATCCATCGGATTTGGTTCAGCAGACGATGTTACAAGCGATCGAGGCTCAATCGCAGTATCGGGGCGATTCGGATGCGGCCAAGGCCGGTTGGCTAAAAGCTATCCTCCGCAATGTGATGAACGGTTTGTTGCGGCGATACCGCAGCGAGAGTCGGGACATCGCCAAGGAGCGGGAATTGCGGATGCCTTCTCAGTCTGATCCAGGCTTGGCATATCTAGGCTTAGCAGATCTAGGCTTGGAACGCACGAGACACCAATCGAGTCCATCCCACAGGGCGCAGTTGGATGAGGAAAAGGAACGAATTTCCAAAGTGATGGAATTGCTAACCCTCGATCAGCGACGAGCGATTGTCATGCGGTATTGGGAGGATTTACCGCTGGAGGAAATCGGCAAAGCAATGGATAAGACGCCAGATGCCGTGGCAGGATTGCTTTATCGAGGCATGAAAGTCCTACGGTCTGAACTAGGAGCATAAATTTGCCTTTTTTCGCGCCATCCCGCAGCATGCATGGCATCTAGCATGTTGGACCCAAGTTGCTTTTTCCTTCCGCGGTGAACGATGAAACTCGAGGAAGTGCTCACACAGGTACTCCGACTCGATGTCGACGATACGTCGAAAGCGAGGTTGGCCACATTGATTTCAGACCATCCTCAATGGAAAGATGAGATCACTGAGTGTTGGGAAATGCATCAGGAGCTGACGCTCTGCAAAAGAGGGAATCGGTCCGGACTACCCTCCGACTGTGGGCCTTATGAAATTCTCGATGAAATCGACCGGGGTGGCATGGGGATTGTCTATCGCGCTAGGCACAAAGAACTCAATCGCATCGTCGCTCTGAAGATTATTCGGGCGGGTGAACTAGCCGACAAGATTGAGATTGCAAGATTCCGTCGAGAGGCGATGGTCGCCGCGAATTTGACGCACCCAGGAATCGTAACGGTTTATGAAGTCGTCGAAAAAGAGCAATTCATCTACTACACGATGAGATACATCGAAGGTGTGCCGCTCTCGGATTTCGGAAAAGACGCCAGCTTACCAATCCAAGCCAAAGTGAGAATCATCCATTTGTTGACCGAATCGCTCGACTATGCGCATCGGCAGGGGGTGGCTCACCGAGATATCAAGCCTCGAAATATCTTGATCGATATCCAAGGCAATCCAATCCTTATCGATTTTGGATTGGCAAAGCTGACACAAACCGATTCGGATTTGACTGACATTGGGGCCACCGTCGGTACACCAGCTTACATGGCCCCAGAGCAAATCCAATTTCATCGCATGACAGATTTGCGTCGGTCGGACATCTACTCCTTGGGGGCAGTGATGTATTATTTGCTCGTTGGCCGAGCTCCCTTTGTCGGTGCAACGAATTTTGACATGATGCTTCAGGTCAAAGATCGAGAACCGGTACGGCCATCAAGGATCAATCGCAGTATTGATAGTGAACTCGATATCATTTGCATGCGGGCCATGGAAAAATCCCCTGAGGATCGCTATCCCAGCGCAGCGGATTTTGGTGAGGACCTGAAGCGTTGGATGGAGGGAAGTGCGATCATGACACCCACTACCTCGCTATGGATACGATGGATTCGATGGTGGAGACAAGAACCTGGACTATTTTTGCACGTCGTCGCGATTTCGACCGTGACACTTGTCGTTCTTTTATCCCACTTGGTAGGCTATTCAGAATCGGACTTGCGCATGCAACTGCTCTTGCTGATCGCTTGGCTCGCGATCTGTTTCCCACTTCAGCGGTGGATTTTTTGTTGGAAAAACCCCTTCATTCCTGCGGTCATCTGGGGATTGGTGGATATCACCCTGGTCACAACCCTTATCGCAAATGCCCAAGCACCTCGTAGCCTGTTGCTGGCAGCCTATCCGCTCATGGTCACCGTCAGCGGTTTGTTCTATCGAACCCGATTTGTCTTGCTCATGACGATGGCTTGTACATTGGCGTTTCTAGTTTTGACGACCACTCTCGATGATCCATCGATGGCAAGAACGGACTTTCGATTCATCTTCGTTAGTGTGCTGGCTGTGCAATGCTTGACGCTCACGAGTCTGATCTCGAAAGTACGGAATCTCTTCTCGTATCGCAACCAATGAGCACGAAGTTGCCAACCCCAACACCTGATGTTTTGCCCGCTGAAACACCTGAAGAACTCATTTATTGAACATCCTCAAGTGTCTTCGTTGGCTGAGGCTGAGTATCTTCTAAAGTCTTCGTTGGCAGTGGTTGTACTATCTCTGACAAGATCACCTCGTCGGCTTGCTGGCCGTTGAGTACCCATCCGCCCCCTAAAGCTTGGTAGGTTTTTAGAATCGCACTTACTTGCAGTTGCTTGGCTTCGATCAGTTTCAGCTTGGCTTCGTTGTAATCACGCTGTGCTAATAGCACGTCGATGTAATCCCCTCTGGCGGTTTGAAACAACCTTGAGGCGTTCTCTACGGAGGCTTTGAGGGATTCGAGTTGCTTGCGTTTGATCTCGATAGCAGAGCCATAGTTTTCGGCCATGGAAAGGAAATTGACGACTTCGATATGGGCGTTGATTACTTTTTGTTGGAAGTCGTAGATTGCCTTGAGTTGTTGTGCATTCGCATTGAGGTAATCCGCCTTGATGGCCGATCGGTTAATCAATGGGACCGCCAATCCTCCGACGGTGTTGTAAACCAGGGACTCGGGTGATGAGAAAAGGTATTTGGTGTTAAATGCTTCGTATCCGACCCCTGCGGTGAGTATCAGCGAGGGATAGAATCTGGCTCTAGCGACTCGAACATCGAGACCGGAGGCTTGGACCTCTCTCTCGGCTTGCTGGATATCTGAGCGATTGAGTAGTTGTTGAGAAGGGAACCCCGCTTCGAGTGTTGCTAATTGTAGTTCCATAAACTCGATGCTAGGGCGTTCGACGGGTTGCGGAAAGCGACCGGCGATGTAATTGATTCGATTTTCTGTTTCGATGATCCGTTGCTTGATCACCAGTTTCTCACTTTGGTTCTTTTGAAACTCAGCTTGGAAACGTTGAACGGCGAGTTCTGTTCCACGGGCCGCATCCTTGAACTTTTTGGCGGTTTCAAAGCTCTCGATTTGGAACTTGATGGTCTCTTCTAATACCTTGAGTTGGTTATCGAGCGCGAGGAGTTCGTAATAGTTTTGTGCGACTTCCGACACCATACGGGTCACGACATAATTCCGACCAGATTGCGTGCCTAGATAACGTAGTGCTGCTGCATCCCGCGCGTTGCGTAGCTTTCTCCAGATATCGACTTCCCAAGAGACATCTGCGCCTACGAGAAAATTGGGTAGAGGTTCGGGGAACCCCTTGCCTGGGGCGACTGTCAGTTGATCTTCGACCGCCCCTGCGCGGGTAAAGCGACTCGCTTTATCGATCCCAGCGGATGCTCCTAGACCAAAGAAGGGGAAGATCATCCCTCGGCGGGCTAGGAATTCGTTGTTGGCGATACGAATATCCTGCGCCAGAATTTTCAGTTCCTGATTGCCTTCCAAAGATTCCGTCACCAAGGAGACCAAGACCGGATCTTCGAAAAACTGATTCCAAGCGACACACGCTGAGCTTTGGTCGCTGACCAAACCTTGGGCTGGGTCGTTGTTGATATGAAAGCTCTCGGGTAGAGCGTTCATATTTTTGGGAGCACAGATTTCCGGAAGATGGCAACCGGCTAGACACACAAGTAGGGTGCTAGCGATCCAAGTTCGGCCTAGTGACTCGCTGTTATTGTCTTTCGAGTATTTCGCTAAGCGGTTCATCGTGTTCATCCTTGATTAATTTCCGACCCTCGGCCATCTTGGCAAAGAGATAATACAGTCCCGGGATTACCAGAACTCCGATCAGCGTTCCGATAAGCATTCCACCGACGGCGGTGGTTCCAATCGTGCGGTTGCCCAAAGCGCCCGGGCCGGTGGCCCGAACCAACGGAATGAGTCCTGCGATGAACGCGAAGGAAGTCATCAAAATTGGGCGAAATCTTAGCTTTCCACCTTGGATCGCCGCATCACGAATGCTCGTACCCTCATGGTTCTTTTGGATCGCGAATTCGATGATCAAAATAGCATTTTTTCCCAAAAGCCCCACGAGCATCACTAAGCCTATCTGGCAGTACACATCGTTTGACAAGCCCATCATCTTGAGGAAAAGAAATGATCCAAAGAGACCTACGGGCAACGACGCCAGGACGGCCAACGGCAGGATGAAGCTCTCGTATTGCCCGACCAAGACCAAATAGACAAAGCATACGACGATCAAAAAGATGAAAATCGCCGTATTTCCTTTTTTGGCTTCATCGTAGGAAAGGCCTTGCCAGTCGATCCCAAAGCCTTGTGGCAACGTCTCCTTAGCTACCTCTTTAATCGCCTGAATCGCTTGGCCACTACTGAACCCAGCAGAGGGAGCTCCTTGGATGGGTGCGGTGGGATACAAATTGTATCTGCTGATCTCGTTAAGCCCCTGCTTTTTCTTCAACTGCATGAAGGCCGAATAAGGGACCATTTCCCCTCGATCGTTTTTAACAAACATGTTCGAAAGATCTTCTGGGTATCTACGGAACTCTGGGGACGATTGAACATAGACCTTGTAGAACTGACCAAACCTCACGAAGCCTTGCTCCCAAGTACTCCCGACAACGATGGATAAATTGTTCATCGCATCTGCGATCGACACCCCTTTTTGCATCGCCACATCGTTATCGATGACAACCTCGTACTGTGGATAATTTGCGGCAAAAAAGGTGAACAATCCTTTAAGCTCTTTTCGCTCACCCAAGGCCGCCATGAACTTGTCGGTGACCTCCCCGAGCGCAACGTAATTTCCTGTGTTGGTTTTGTCCAAGAGATTCACAGAGAAACCACCCGCTGCGCCGAAGCCGGGAACTGCGGGAGGCTCAAAGAACTCAAGCTTCACATTCGAGATGGCTTGTCCACGGTTCTCGAGCTCCTCGATGATTTCCTTGGATGTCCATTTGCGATCTGCCCAAGGTTTGAGATTGATGATACACGTCCCGGCGTTGGAACCACGCCCCTCGGTCAAAACCTCGTAGCCAGCAAGTGCTGAGACCGACGAGATCTCATCGAGCTCCTTGCAGATAGCTTGCAACTCATGGGCCTTGGAGTTGGTGTATTCCAGGGTTGACCCCGGCGGAGTTTGGATAATCCCGTAGATGATTCCTTGATCCTCAAGCGGGATGAATCCCGACGGTAGGACGTTGTTTACCAAGTATATACCTACGCAAAACGCACCGATAATCAAGGCGGTGATGAAGCGTTGTTTAACGATCAGCCCGAGGAGTTTTGCGTAAGTCCCCGTAACAAATTCAACAGCTTGATTAAATCCGTATAGGAAAATACCCAGCGGTCCTCGCTTACGCTCTCGATTGGAAATGCCTTCGGAGATCACTGAGCGGAACCACAAGAATGCAAGCACTGCAACGATTCCGTATAGAAACGGATACATCGAGGTTTGCAACGAGAATTCTTCGTGCAGCCAGTGCGAAACGGTTGGATTTTGCAATAACCGAGACAGTCCCCATGCGGCTCCCGCCGCGGCAAGAGAGGTCAGAACCAAGCGGATCAAATCGGCGCTGGTTTCTGACAAACGGCCCAGCAGTGAATTGAATCCTCGAACAGTGCTTCGGATAGGCCCCCACTTCTGTTGATGCTCACCGTGGGGCTTGAGGATCATCGCACAAAGAACTGGCGTAAGAGTCAATGCCACGACGCCAGAGAGGACAATCGACATCGCCATGGTTAAACCGAATTGCCGATAGAAAACACCGACCGGTCCGGTCATGAACGTTACAGGGACGAAAACCGCGGTCATCACCAAGGTGATCGCGATGATCGCTCCGCTTATCTCTCGCACCACCTCCTTGGTGGCCGCATAGGGTCCAAGGTGTTTCTCGTGCATCTTGGCATGAACTGCTTCTACCACAACAATCGCATCGTCGACCACCACACCGATCGCAAGAACCAGCGCAAAAAGGGTGATCAAATTGATCGACATCCCTGTCATCAGCATGAAGAAAAACGTTCCAATCAAGGATACAGGTACTGCGAGGGTAGGAATCAGGGTGCTTCGAAAGTCCCCGAGGAAAAGAAAAACTACCAAGGAGACCAAAATGAAGGCCTCGATCAATGTATGCAGAACCTTTTCGATGGAGGCTTCGAGGAATTTCGAGACGTCATAGCTAACCTCAAAATCCATCTTAGTCGGGAAGTCTTTTTTTAGCTCTTCGAGCTTTTGCTTAACCTTCTCGATCACCTCCGTGGCATTGGACCCTGGAGTCTGTTTAAGCACAATCGCTGCAGAAGGATGACCATCGATGTCCGAGTAGAGGTCGTAAAAGGAGGAGCCTAAGCTGACATTAGCGATATCTCGCAATCTAAGGATTTCGCCCTTTGGGTTTTCCCTCACAATGATGTTTTCGTATTGCTCGGGAGTGTTGTAACGACCGACCCAAGTCAAAACATATTCAATGGACTGCGACGTTTGCCCGGTCGCTTGACCAAGCCGACCCGGTGAACCAATCATACTTTGATTGGCGATTGACTTCATAACGTCTTCGGAGGAGATGTTGTATGCTCGCATGCGGTCAAGATTCAGCTCGACTCTCATGGCATAGGCACGATTACCTAGAATGCTGGCACGTCCAACTCCCGGGATCCGCTTGATCTCTGGTAGGATATTCACCGAGGCGTAATTGAACAGAAAGTTCTGATCAACCCCCTCGTCGGTACTAAAAACGTTGACATACATAAGCATGCTAGCCATGTTCTGCATGACAATGATGCCCTCGCGATCCACGATCGGTGGCAGATTGTTTTTAACCGCTTGAATTCGGTTCGTGACGTTCAGCACCGCGACGTTCGGATCGGTACCTGGCTCAAAGACAATTTGAATATTGCCCTCTCCAGCGCTGGACGCGTTGCCGATCATGTATCGCATGTCCTGGACACCGTTGATCGCCTGTTCGAGGATCACCATCACCGAATCGACCAGTACATTGGCGCTAGCACCAGGATACGAAACCGATACGACCACACTGGGTGGAGCAACCGAGGGAAACTGGGACATCGGAAGGGAACTGATCGCAAGACCACCCAAGAAAAGGATGAGCAACGAGATCACGATCGCCAACGCTGGCCGATGAAGAAATTTTTCAAACATTCGATTCCAACTCCCTACTCTGCACGGTTCTTGAGGTTTCCGAGCACCGATTCAGGATCTCTGAACTCGAATTCGATTTTCTCTCCATCGCGGACTTGCCTTACCCCCTCGAGAACAATCTTTTGTCCTGCGGTCAATCCGCGGGCAATGACGAAAATATCATCCTGCTCGTTTTGAATCACAACCTCCTGCTGCCTAACTAAACCGTCGTCCTCGACGACAAACGCATAGCGTTTCGCGAGAATCTCGAAAGTAGCACGCTGAGGGATCACAATCGCCCCAGGGAGATTTTGATGGATCAGAACATTTCCGGTCTGTCCATGACGAAGCAGGCTCTCCGGGTTGGGAAAGTCGGCTCGAAATGCAATGTTACCAGTCTCGTTGTTGAAGTCTGCTTCAATTGCACCAATCTTGCCCTTGTGGGGAAACTTTCGGTGGTCAGCAAGCACCAACTCGACATCCATTTCATTCTTGCCTGCACTGACGTTGGCTTGATATTGCAAGTACCTAGCCTCTGGGACGTTAAAATAAACCCACATCTTGCTGTTGTCCGAAAGCGTAGAGAGCACATCTCCCTCAGAAACCAGACTTCCCTGCTGTTGCTGCTGGCGATCGACTATGCCATCAAAAGGTGCCCGGACATTGGTGAAATTGAGTTCCGCTTGAGCCAATTGCACGCGAGCCTCGGCTTTGGCCAATTTGGCCTTGGCCAAGGCAACATCTTGGTCGGATGTAACTTTCTGGTCAAAGAGTCTTTTTGCGTTGTTTAGCTCGATCTGTGCAAGTTGGGCCTCTGCGATGTCGGCATTGAGCCTAGCTTCGAAGAGCGATGGGAGTATTCGAAACAGCGACTCTCCCTTCTGAACACGCTGACCTTCCTTGACGGAGATCTCCTCCAAATAGCCGGTCTGCAAGGCCCTTAATTCGATATGTCGACTCGAGTGGATTTGGCAAACATAAGCCTGCGTAATGATCACATCCTGAAGCACTGCCGCCGTAACGAACACTTTGTGGCTATGGTGCCCAGCATGGGCATCGTGCTCGCCATGCGCCTTTGCTTTCGATGGCTCAATGAGCATCCGAGCTTGATCGATCGCGTCGCAACCCGCAAGAAGTGCGCAAGCCGACAAGACACCCGAAGACACTAGGTTTAAAAACTTGACTTTCCTCATTTTTCGATTCTGGTTCGCGTTAGGTCCGGTCAAACGACTCCCAAGGGGCAAGAGCCGAAGGTTACTTGACGTGCACGAGTATAGACAGCAAATTGCGAACCAATAAGCTCGCCAATCGATACAATCCTTAAAACCTGTATTCTTTTTCGACACGGCACCGGCCCCATAAAACAAATAATTGCTAAAATCCAAAGATTGCGTTTTCTTCATGAATCTCCAGCGAACTACTGGTGCGATCTCCGCAGAAAACGTGCAATTTATTGCACACCCCTGAGATTGCTTTGCCTTTGGGCAGCCAGAGGCATGACGCTAAACACAGAACCTGCAACATCCTGCCGTCGGAGGGTAGGGAGGACCCATCGGCTCAGCGGATTCCGTATCGGCTCATCTTGTAGTGGAGCGTGCGAACGCTTACCCCTAGCGCTTTTGCAGTGTTTTCCCTGTGTAGTCCGCAGGCATCCAAAGCG
>Ga0136644_10003469_pt1 | contig 11809 bp, 11 predicted proteins | sample C_130820_EF_Meta_FD_94780 | JGI IMG/M metagenome (GOLD analysis project Ga0136644, IMG submission 94780) | Freshwater microbial communities from Lake Croche, Canada to study carbon cycling - C_130820_EF_MetaG (v2) (version 2) | ecosystem: Environmental > Aquatic > Freshwater > Lake | place...
CGCCCGGGCGCTCGACGTGACATTCGGCCGACTAGATCAAGGCCTTACGCAACCGCGCCGAGAGCAAATCGAGCAGACTGACGGTGGCCACGATGAGGATCATGATGGCCATCGTCTGCGCATACTGGAACCCCCTGATAACGTCCCACAGCAAGGCGCCGATGCCACCGGCGCCGACGACCCCCACCACGGCTGCCGAACGCACGTTCGACTCAAAGCGATACAGCGTGTAGGAAATCCATAAGGGCATCACTTGCGGTAATACGCCGAAACTGATTTCGGCCAGGGCACCGGCGCCGGTTGCGCGGATGCCCTCGACCGGTTGCGGATCAATTGCCTCCACCGCCTCGGCAAACAACTTGGCGAGGATACCGGTCGTATGCACAAAGATCGCCAGGACACCCGCGAACGGACCCAGCCCAACCGCAACCACAAACAACAGAGCGAAGACCATTTCATTGATCGCCCTCGCCGCGTCCATCAAACGCCGGACCGGTTGATGGACCCAGGGCGGGGTTAGGTTCGAGGCGCAAGCGAGACCGCAGGGAACCGCCGCCACCACGGCCAAGGTCGTACCCCATAGCGCGATCTCGAGGGTCACGATCATCTCGCGCAGGTGCAATTTCCAGTCGCGAAAGTCAGGGGGAAAGAACTCGCGCGCGTAGGTCAGCATGTTGCCGGAATCGCGCCAGAGCTCGGCCGGGCGCATGTCAGCGCCCTCCCAACTCAGGGCCAGCAAGCCCAAGAACAGCGCCCATCCCAACGACGCCCCCCAACCCGCACGGGGCGGATTGGCGAGCTCGCTAAGCAGACTGGCGTCCCGCAAAACCGGGCTCGCGGGCGACATATTGGGCCCGGTCGACACGCTCAGCGCGAGGGTGACGACAGTTCTGCCAGCTTACGGTCGAATTCGGCAAGCTTCGCGTTCTTGTCGGCCTCGCTGAGCGTGCTGTCGTTCTCCACCTTGAGCCGATCCGCAAACAGACTCAACTGACGAATGGGTACCAGGTGTCGGTCGTTCGCCGGTTTGAAACCGGTCATGCCAAGCGTCTTGAGGACCTCTTTTTCGCGAGCCACTTCCGCGCCTTGCTTGCCGTAAGCGAGAAAGAAATCGCGCACTTTGGTTTTTGTCGCCGCATCGAGATCCTTGCGCCAGACAATCGGATCCGCGGGGATCATCGGCGAGGTCCAGATTACCTTGACCTCTTCAAACTTGGCGGGATTCGTGAGCTTGAAGCGGTCGAGATTTTCGTTGTTGTTGGTCGCCACATCGACCTGCTTGCTGGCGACCGCGAGCAGGTTCGTCTCGTGGTTCGCGGCCCGAACAATCTTGAAATCGCGCTTCGGGTCGACCTTATTCATCGCGAATGCGTAATACCCAGGGACCAAAAAGCCAGACGTTGAGTTTGGATCGCCGTTGCCCAGCGATAAGGACTTTGCGTTTTTCAGCACGTCGTCGAGCGACTTCAGAGAGCTGTCCCTGTGCGTCACCAGATGCGAGTAGTAGCCCTCGGCACCGTCTTTGCCGACCGTTGAGAGAAACACCTCGCCATTGGAACGATCAACCGCCTCCATTGCTGACTTGTTGCCGAACCAGGCGATCTGTACCTTGTTAAAGCGCATTGCTTCGATGATGCCGGCGTAATCCGGCGCGAAAAACGCGTCGATCTTGAGGCCAGTGCGCTTACCCATGTCCTCGAGCACTGGGGCCCAAGCAGCGCGCAAATTCTGGGTCGACTCGGTTGAAATGATGCCAAACGCGAGGTCCCGTGTTTGCGCCACCGCGCTGGCCCCACCGAAACCGAGGGGGCTCACGCCAACACAGCCGAGCAGCGCGAGCTTGCCGGCAACACGAGCAAAGGTACGACGGGCGAAGTCAGGACGAGTCATGAACACACTCCACTGGGACTAGGGATCGAAGACGACAAGGAGCTCTCGGCAGTGAAGAGGTCAGCCTCACTGCCATAAATATCGTTTAGTCGATGACGATCCAGATTTTTTGCAAGACCGTCGAAGGCGATTTTCCCCGCGCGCAGGGCCACCAAGCGGGGACAAAACCGCATGGCGTACTCCACCTGGTGAAGACAAACCACCACGGTAACGCCGAGTTCGCGATTGATCTCGGCGAGCAATTCCATAACCCGGCGCGAGGCTTCGGGGTCGAGTGAGGCAATGGGCTCGTCGGCAAGCACGATGCGAGCGCCCTGCACCAGGGCGCGGGCGATCGCCGCGCGCTGCTGCTGGCCTCCCGACAGGGTCGACGCGCGCTGCCAAGCGAGATCGGCGATACCCACCCGCTCAAGCGCGGCGATCGCTTGCTCGCGCTCGACGAGATGAAAGCGACGCAAGCACGCCCGCCAGAGCGGCAGCCTGGGCAATAAGCCCGCCAGCACGTTGGTCATCACCGGGAGGCGATCGACGAGGTTAAATTGCTGGAAAACAAAACCAATTTCGGCGCGTCGCGCGCGCACGTCGGGCGCGAGACGCCCGCGCTCCTGCACGCTGCGCCCGAACACCGAAACCGCCGAGTGACTGGCGAAATCCGCCACCACCAGGCCATTAATCTGCCGCAGCAAGCTTGACTTGCCCGACCCCGAAGCGCCGATCAAGCCAACCATTTCACCGCGCGCGATGCGCAACGAGACGCCATCGACCGCGCACCGACCGCCAGGGTAGGTTTTGCGCACGTCAGACAGTTCAATGGCGAAGGGCGCGGATTCGACTGCTTGCATGGATTGTCACGGACCATACGTGGCCTGCGTGACAGTTCGTTGAAAGCCAACGCCAGACAAAACAGCTGAGCCCGATATAATCTGGGGTTGAGTGTGAGTTCTCCAGGCCTTAGCCGCAGCGTCGCTGCAGGCCCTGAAAGGCGGAGTCCCAGATCGTCTAACGCCTGAGCTAAACCTGCCATGACCCACGTCGTCACCGAATCCTGCATCCGCTGCAAGTACACCGATTGCGTCGACGTTTGTCCGGTCGATTGTTTTCGCGAAGGTCCGAACATGCTGGTGATCGACCCGGACGAGTGCATCGATTGCGCCGTCTGCATTCCGGAGTGCCCGGTCAACGCCATCAAGGCAGAGGAAGACCTCGACCCCGACGAGCGCGCGTTCACGGCCCTCAACGTTGAGCTCGCTCGCCTCTGGCCCTCGATCACGCGAACCAAGCCAGCCCTCAGCGACGCCGACGCTTGGAAGGACGTCCCCGGCAAACTCGCCGAACTGATCCGCTGACCCCCCTTGCGCTCGTCTCGCACCGAGGACCCTGCGCAAGCCTTCCCTCTTGGATTCGGACTGCAGTTTGCGCAGCTTTACGAGCGCGCAGGCCTAGTTGAGCTCGACCAGGCGTTTATCGCGCACTTGCAAGCGCGTGAGCCTGCGCTAGCGTCTTCGCTGATCCAGGCACGAGCCCAGCCCAACGCCCTCGATCGACCAGGCCAGGCCGAGCTCCTGCTCGCGCTGGGTCCTGAATTGGAAGGTTTTATCGGCGAGCTATTCGGCATCGAAGCGCAACTTGCCGACTTACGGCGACAGAGCCTCGACGCCGAGGCGATCTTGCGGGTGAAATGGAAGTTCGTGCGGCGCAAGGCCGCCTTGGGGATCCCGGCTGCGGAAGCGCAAACGATTGACGGCATCGCCTTGGCCCAAGGGCTCGTTCAACGGATGCGAACGATGGGCTTACCGACTCGGGTTTGGTCCTGGTTAGACGGCGGCGCCCCAAAACCCCCAGGCTCAACCGTTCTGGATTCCGAAGGTGACGGGAACCCAATGAGCGCCGATGGCATCGAACAGTTTGAAGCCGACTTCGCTGCTGCCGTAACCCGCTGGCAGGCGGGCACTACCCATGCCAACCAGGAAGCGCTCGAACTCGCACGGCGCTACGCGGCGTGGGCCGTGCACACCGAAGCCGGCCAGCAGCGACACCTTCGGGGACAACTTTTTCGTCTGCCCCAGCCCCGACTGCCGGCGCCAGGAATCGCCCACGTCGAGGGAGTCGCCGCGCACGGCACCACACGCTGGCAGGTGATGGCGCGCCACGCCCAGCCACGCGACGGTTTTGCGCTCACCGACGATGGCGGTACCCCGCTCGCCGCGCTGGCCGAAGCCAGTTATTGCCTACACTGCCATCCGCAAGGCAAGGACAGCTGCGCCAGAGGTTTGTCGGCGAGCGCCAGCGGCTGTCCGCTCGAGCAACGGATCAGCGAGTTTCTGGCGGCCCGCGCTCGCGGATTGCCGCTGACCGCACTCGCGCTGATCACGATCGAAAATCCGATGTGCGCGGCAACGGGTCACCGTATCTGTAACGACTGTTCCAACGCCTGCATCTTTCAGCAACAAACGCCCGTCGACATCCCGCGTGCCGAGACCCGCACGCTGCGCGACATCCTTGCCCTGCCTTGGGGGTTTGAGGTCTATTCGCTGCTCACCCGCTGGAATCCGCTGAATCTGGAGCGCCCCCTGCCACGTCCCCCAAGCGGGCGCAAGGTGCTGGTCGCGGGACTGGGGCCGGCGGGCTTTACCCTCGCGCACCATCTGATCCAAGACGGCCATGCGGTGTTCGCGATTGATGGTCTAAAACTCGAACCGCTGCCAGCCGCGAGAGCCAGCCAGGGCTTCGGCCCCGTCATCGACATCGGCTCGCTGTGGGAATCGCTCGAGGAGCGTATGCCGCGCGGTTTTGGTGGCGTTGCGGAGTACGGCATCACCGTGCGCTGGGACAAGAATTTTCTGACCCTGATTCGTTTGCTACTCGAGCGACGCAGTGAGTTTGCCCTCTCGGGCTCGGTCCGACTGGGCGGCACCTTGACGCTCGACGACGCTTTCAATCTCGGTTTTGACCATGTCGCCCTCGCCACCGGCGCCGGTGCACCCACGCTGATCGATATACCGAACGCCCTCGCAAGCGGGGTGCGCACCGCCAGCGACTTTCTCATGACGCTGCAGTCTGGAGGCGCGCTACGACGCCGATCGGTCGCCAACCTACAGATTCGAATGCCGGTGGTCGTCATCGGAGGAGGCCTAACCGCAATCGACACCGCAACCGAAGCCGCGGCGTACTACATCCGCCACGTTGAGCGCTTCCTCGAGCGTACGCTTGCGCTCGAACAACGCCTTGGGCCAGGTTCCTTGCCAGGCAACGACGCCGAGGACGAAGCGCTTGCGGCCGACTATCGCGCGCATGGCGAGGCGATTCGGGCGGAACGCGCAGCGGCGTGCGCCGAGAGCCGCCCCCCCCAATTCGCCCGCCTGCTCGAGCAGTGGGGCGGCGTGACCGTTGTCTACCGCCGTACCCTCAGCGAAAGCCCCGCCGCGCGACTCAACGCGGACGAACTCGCGCATGCACTCGCGCAGGGCATCACCGTGCTGGAATGCCTCGCCCCCGAAGCGATTGAAGTTGACACAAGCGGGGCGGCCTGTGCGATTCGCTTCAAGCCGACGCACTCGGGGGCGCGGGCGCCAGTGCGCTTGCCCGCGCGCTCGATCTTCATCGCAGCCGGCACGCGGGCCAATACGGTCTTGGCCAGCGAGCCGGGCAATCGCCCCTTGTGTTTACAAGAAGAATGGTTTTTAGCGACCAATGAACTGGGCGAGGCCGTCGTCCCCGAGGCGAGCGCGAAGCCGGCGCACGCGCGGGTACTCGCGGGCCGGCGCGAAGACGGCCGTTTTGTGTCCTTTTTCGGCGACCTGCACCCGAGCTGGTCGGGCAGCGTGGTGCGTGCGATGGCCTCCGCACTGCGCGGCCACCGGGTCGTAACGGACGTGCTGCTGAGCCGTCCGCCAGCCGATGCGCGCAGCTTCGAAGCGCTTGCGGAGGATTGTCGGCGCTTGCTGAGCGCGCAGGTTGTGCGGGTGGTCGAATTGGCGCCTTCGATTCTTGAAATCGTTCTGCACGCCCCCATGGCAGCGCGTCAGTTTCAGCCTGGACAATTCTTTCGATTACAAAATTTTGAATCGCTTGAGCCGGCGGGTACGGGCCCTGAGCATGCCCTCGAGCCACTCGCCCTAACGGGGGCTTGGGTTGACGCCGAAGCGGGCCTGGTCGGGACCATCGTGCTGCAAGTCGGCGCTTCGTCAGCGCAATGCTCACGCCTGCGCCCAGGCAGCGCCGTCGCGTTGATGGGGCCCAGCGGCGAGCCCACCACAATTCCTCGGGGCGAGACGGTGGCCTTAGTCGGTGGGGGTCTTGGCAACGCCGTCTTGTTCTCGATCGGGGCCGCGATGCGGGCAGCCGGATCACACGTCGTCTACTTTGCTGCGTACCGACGACTCGCCGACCGTTTCCACGTCCGCGAGCTCGAAGCCGCCGCCGACCAAATCGTCTGGTGTTGCGAAGAAGCCCCCGGATTTACCCCCTCGCGCCCGCAAGACCTCAGCGTGCACGGCAACGTGCTCGACGGGCTCGAGGCCTATGGTGCGGCTCGCCTGGGTCGGCCAACGTCTTTGCGTGCAATCGATCGGCTGCTCGCGATCGGCTCGGACCGCATGATGGCGGCCGTCGCGCAGGCTCGTCACAGCCGCCTGAAAGACCTCTTGCCCCCCCATCACCTGGCACTTGGCTCGGTGAATTCGCCGATGCAATGCATGCTGAAAGGCGTTTGCGGCCAGTGCTTGCAACGCTTGCAGGACCCAGAAACGGGACGTTCTCGCTGGGTCTTTAGCTGCCAAAACCAGGACCAGGCGCTCGATGCGATCGATTTTGCGGTTCTGCACCAACGGCTCGGGCAGAATCGTTTAGAGGAACGCCAAACCCTCCATTGGCTCGACGCTTGCGTCTCCGATGCCGGTAGTCAGGGTGCCACCGCGTACAACAAACGTCCGGAATAACGTAATTGTTGCATTGCAACATTGGCCTCTGCGTCGCATAATCCAACCCGCAGGCTTAGTTTCAGTTGTAAGACGTGACCCGCCCTCCAGGCGGTCGTTTTTCGAGATCGTCGCTACGGCCCAAGGCCGCAGCCGGTCTTCTCGGGCAAGGAGCCCATCGATGCTTTATCAGGTTCGCGAAATGCAGCGTGCGCTGCTCAACCCGCTGTCCAACTGGGCGGATTCAGTCTCCAAGCTGTACGCCAATCCCTACAGCCCGTTCTCCTACATGCCGATGGCGCGCCGTTATGCCGCCGGACTCGAATTGCTGCACCGGCTCGGCAAGGAGTACGACAAACCTGCCTGGGGTTTGGACCGCACCACGGTCGATGGGGTCGACGTGCCGGTCTTTGAGCGGATCGAAACCGTCAAGCCATTTTGCAAACTGGTCAAGTTCGAGCGTCTGTTGCCCGACTCAATGGCGACGCGGCCGCGCGACCCAACCGTCCTGATCGTTGCCCCCCTCTCGGGCCACCACGCGACCCTGCTGCGCGACACGGCGCGTGCCATGATCGGAGCGCACGAGGTCTACATCACCGACTGGGTCGACGCCCGCATGGTGCCGTTCTCGGACGGCCTGTTTCACCTCGACGATTACGTCGCGTACATCGTTGAATTCATCCGTCGACTGGGACCGGACCTGCACGTCATTTCGGTATGCCAGCCCACGGTACCGGTCCTCGCGGCAGTATCGATTCTGTCGACCCTTGGCGACGCTGCGGTTCCCCGTACGATGACGATGATGGGCGGCCCGATTGACACGCGCCGCAGTCCGACTGAGGTCAACAATCTCGCCGCGACACACAGCATCGAGTGGTTCGAACAAACGCTCATCCAGTCCGTACCCAACAAATATCCGGGTGCCGGGCGCCGCGTTTACCCCGGTTTCCTGCAACACGCAGGCTTTGTGGCGATGAACCCCGATCGCCACTTCAGTTCGCATTGGGATTTTTATAAAGACCTCGTTCGCGGCGACCTCGATGACGTCGATTCGCACATCAAGTTCTACGACGAATACAACGCCGTACTCGACCTTCCCGCCGATTACTACCTTGAAACCGTGCAAACGGTGTTCCAAGAACATTTGCTTCCACTCGGCCTCTGGGACGTTCAGTTTCAGGGCCAGACCATCCGCGTTGCGCCCGAGGACATCACCGTCCCCTCTCTGCTCACGATCGAGGGCGAACTCGACGACATTTCGGGTAGCGGCCAGACCGAGGCTGCCCATGGTCTCTGCAAAAACATTCCGGCCGCGCGACGCCATCACCTCACCGTTGAAGGCGCGGGTCATTACGGGATCTTCAGCGGTCGGCGCTGGCGCGAGACCATCCAACCACGCATTGCCCGCTTCATTCGAGAGGCCTTGGACCCCACGATCGTTTCACCCGTGCCATCTACGCCCGCGAAAACAAAGCGTCGCTCCGTAGCGGCCTGAATTCGACCATCCGGGCACAGCACGTCGAACCACCGAGCATGGCCAGCGCCGAACGCTCTGAGCCCGGCTCGGGCCGGCACGCGGACGCAAGCCTGCGACAGCGCATCGCCGCCATCGATTCGATCTTGCCGCAAACGCAGTGTCGACGCTGCGGCTACGATGCGTGCCTACCCTACGCCGAAGCACTCGCGCGCGGGGAAGCCCTACCCAACCGCTGCCCACCTGGAGGCGACGAGGGCGCCGCTCGGCTGGCCAATTTTCTCGGCCGCGAGCCGCTGCCGGTCGATCGCAGCTTCGGTCAACCCGGGCCGCTCGCGGTGGCACGGATTCGCGAAGCCGACTGTATCGGTTGTGCCAAATGCATCCTCGCCTGCCCCGTTGACGCCATTTCCGGCGCCGCCCGTTGGATGCATGCCGTGATCGAGGCTCTCTGCACCGGCTGCGAGCTCTGCTGCGCGCCCTGCCCGACCGACTGCATCGACATGGTGGTGCTGGAGCCGCCGCGCGATTGGACCGAGGCGGACGCCCAAGCAGCGCGCGCGCGTTATCACAACCGCAACCATCGCATGGCGCAGGCTCAAACGCTGAGTGTCGACAACCCCGAGGACCGGCGTCGCGCCATGGTGGCGCAAGCCCTCGAACGGGCTGCGCAAAGACGCCAATCGGATCGCGCACCGTGAACCCCAGCCAACGCCAAAGCCTATTTGAGCGCTTCGCGGCCGCCAACCCGCAGCCAACGACGGAGTTGCGCTGGTCGACACCATTCGAATTGCTGGTCGCCGTGCTGCTCTCGGCGCAGGCGACCGACCGAAGCGTCAACCTCGCGACTGAGCGGCTTTTTACCGACGCCAACACGCCCGCTGCGATCCTCGCGTTGGGGGTCGAAGGCCTGATTCCGTACATTCAAACGATTGGATTGTTTCGCAGCAAGGCGCGGCACTTGATTGAAACCTGCCGGCTGCTGCTGGAAGAGCATGGGGGCGAAGTGCCCAACACCCGCGAAGCGCTCGAGCGTCTGCCCGGCGTCGGTCGCAAGACGGCCAATGTCGTTCTCAATACCGCGTTTGGTGAACCGACGATGGCGGTCGATACCCATATTTTTCGCGTTGCCAATCGTCTTGGGCTCGCCAAAGGCCGCACCCCGCTCGCCGTTGAACTCGCGCTGCTCAAACGCATTCCCGCGCCCTTTCTGAAGGACGCCCATCATTGGCTGATTCTGCACGGGCGCTATCTGTGCAAAGCCCGTCAACCTCAATGCTGGCGTTGCCCCATGATCGACCTGTGCGCGTACCGCGACAAAGTCGCCGCCCCCGTATGACGCTCTTCAATCCCTCGCGCGACGAGGTCCGACGGTTCTTCATCGAAACCTGGCACAAGCTTAGCGACGGCCTGCCGCTGACCCCCTTGGAGATGTTGGCGCGCGATCGGCTGCTCATGCACCCCGAATACCATCCGCTGTTATCGAGCGGAGACGACGCGCTCGCGCGCGACTTCACGCCGGAGTCCGGGGTCGGCAACCCGTTCCTGCATTTGTCGCTACACCTGGCCATCGCCGAGCAGTTGCAAATCGACCAACCGCACGGCCTGCGCAGGGCCTATAATCATCTTGTCATAAATGGCTACAACGAACACGACGCTGAACACGTTGTTTTGGAGTGCCTTGCCGAGACCCTCTGGCGCGCGCAGCGCGACCAGTGCCCGCCAGACGGCGCCGCTTACCTAGCTTGCGTGCAAGCCAAAGCGGGCCTGCCAGCCAATTGATTGGATCGCGGGCCAGGCGGCAGGCCTCTGAACCTCCCCCGAACGAATGATTGGCCGACTCTTCCAACCCGAACAACGTTTCTTCCCGCTGTTCGATCGACTCGCCGCCCGCATCGTCGAAACCAGCGAAGTTCTCGTCAAGCTGTTGACGAACTACGCAGACGAAAACGCGCGTCAAGCCGGCATCAACCGCATCGAACTGCTCGAGCGGGAGGCGGATCAGGTCGTGAGCGAAGCGATCGAACTGCTGCGTAAAACGATCAAAGCCCCCTTCGACCGCGAGACCATTCACGCGCTGCTGCAAGGGATGGACGACATCGTTGACCTGATGCACGACGTCGCCGAAACCTTATTGCTGTTTGACATCCAGACCATCACCCGCGAAACCCACCAACTCGCCGACCTCGTGCAGATGTGCTGCGAGCGGCTATTCGACGCCGTGGTTCTGCTTAATAATCTGGAACAGGGCCAGCAAATCCTCGCCATGTGCAATCAAATCGATCGACTCGAAAGTGATGCCGACCGGGTCATGCGCGCTGCGATGTCGAAGCTCTTTCGCGAGGAACCCGACGTGCGCGAGCTCATCAAGCGGAAATCCGTCTACGAGTTGCTCGAGTCCGTGACGGATCGTTGTGAAGACGTGAGCGAGTTAATTCAGGGCCTGGTGCTCGAACACGCCTGAAACCTGAACACGCCTCACGCACGAACACGCCTGAAACCTGAACGCGCCTGAAGCACGAACACGCCTGAAACCCGCCCAGCCTATGGCCAGCATCCTGAATGTCGCCGCCTATCACTTTGTCGCCTTGAGCGACCCCGAGGCGTTGCGCGGGCAACTCGAGGCGCGCGCGCAAGAGCTCGATCTCAAAGGCACCATTCTGCTCGCGAGCGAAGGGCTCAACCTGTTTCTGGCAGGCGCCCCGCCCGCCGTCAAAACATTCCTCGCGGAGTTAAGCGCCGACGCGCGCTTTAGCGGTCTCGCGGTGAAGGAGAGTTGGTCGGAGCGCGTGCCTTTTCGAAAACTTCGCGCCCGCGTCAAACGCGAAATCATTCGCATGAACCACCCCACGATTCGGCCCGATCACGGCCGCGCTGTTGCGGTCGACGCGCACACGCTTAAGCGCTGGCTCGACGCGGGCCACGACGACCAAGGACGTGCCGTTGTCATGCTGGACACCCGCAACGATTTTGAAATTCTCGCCGGACGGTTCAACGGCGCGGTTGATCTCGGATTGCAGAAATTCAGCGATTTTCCGGCCGCGATCGATAAGGCCCGCGAGCAGTTCGACGGCAAAACCGTGGTTAGCTATTGCACCGGTGGCATCCGCTGCGAGAAGGCCGCACTCTTCATGAACCAGATCGGACTGCGCCACCACTTTCAACTCGAGGGCGGCATCCTGGCCTATTTCGAACACGTCGGCGGCGAACACTTCGAGGGCAGTTGTACCGTATTTGACGAACGCCGCGCCCTCACGAGCGGACTCGAACCCGAGGCCCTAGAGGCGGCTCGCGAGTCTGCGTCGCCCGCGCCCGAGCAAGCACACTAGAAGGCCGCCACAGCACCGTCGCTGCGCGGATCCCAGCCACCGCGGACAACCCCAGCCGGAGCGCGCACGATGCACCCCGCGTGCCCCATCGTCTCACCCCACGGTCCCAACAGTTCGGTCTCGTGGCCAAGCGCCTGCAAGCGCGCCACAACTTCGGGGTCAAAACGCGCTTCCAACTTCAAGGTGTCGCTAGTTTGTCC
>Ga0136644_10003470_pt1 | contig 11808 bp, 6 predicted proteins | sample C_130820_EF_Meta_FD_94780 | JGI IMG/M metagenome (GOLD analysis project Ga0136644, IMG submission 94780) | Freshwater microbial communities from Lake Croche, Canada to study carbon cycling - C_130820_EF_MetaG (v2) (version 2) | ecosystem: Environmental > Aquatic > Freshwater > Lake | place: Lake...
GACTGCCCGTGGAAAAAGTCCTCCGGACCTCTTTCCACGGTGGAAAACCTCCGGTTTTCACGGGAGCTACGCTCCCGCGATCGCATCCATGCGATCACGCAGGCTGTGGGTCCACAGCCTGCTAACGGCGGCGGCCGATGTATTCGAAGCCGGCCGCGATGCCCTCCTGGGCCTCCTGCGGGAGGCTGGCGAACGCCTGCCAGACGGGATGCTGCCACCGGTCGGGCGAGAGCCAGATTCGCGCGAGCTCCGCCAGCGACAGGTTCATGATCCGGGCCGCCTCGGCCGGCGGCAGGTGGGCCCGCACCCGCGTGTCGAGTTCGTGGGCGAGCCAGCCGTAGGCGAAGAAGGGGTTGAAGTTCTCCGAGACGCGGAGACGCTCCGCCGTGAACCCCGGGAACCACTCGAGCAGCCCCTGTTTCGTCGCGTTGCAGTAGTGGAAGGGGGCCTCGTGCAGCGGCTGCAGGAAGGCCGTGTGGATGAACAGCCGCCCTCCCGGCCGGAGCACGCGGGCGATCTCCGCGGCCGCCTGGAACGGGTTGCGGAAGTGCTCGAACGCGTTGAGCGCCACCACGGCGGTGAAGGCGTTGTCCACGAACGGCAGGGCGTGGACGTCGACCACCACGTCGGTGTTGCGGAAGATCGCCGCCTCCGCCTCGACGACCTTCGGATTCCAGCACCGCGTGCCCCCGGCGGAGAGGTTGAGCACGAGCCCCTCGGCCGCGTCGATCACCTCCTGCGCCGCGGCGCAGATCTCGTGCGAGACGTGCTGGCCGCGATCCACCACCCGCTCGAGCGCCGGGTGGAGGATCGGCCGGAAGCCTTCCACCGGCCAGGTTCGCAGGCCGTCGTCCGTGGCCAGCCGCTGGCTGCTCCGCCAGACGAGCGGGCGACGGGTGACAGGACACTGCAGGACAGGCAGCAACTGGCGCAGGGTGTTCTCGTCGCGGGGCCGCGGGGGCGGGGCCGACGGCTCGGTCCATGCGGCGGTCATGCGGCCTCCCGCGCGGGCGACGGGGCGGCCGCAGGGTGCACCGCGGGCCTGCCCGGTGGGAGCCGCTGGGGCGGGATCGTGAGCCACGGATGCCGGGCGTGGAGGAAGTCGACGAGCCGTGACCGGTTGGCGGGAACGTCGGTGGCGGTGTGGAGCATCGACGCGCCGTGCACACGGTAGCGGGCGATCGCGTCGGGCACCGGCCGGCTCCACAGCCCTTCCTCCACCATCGCGCACCAGAAGTCGTAATCCTCCCAGCCGTAGGGCACCCTCACGTAGCCGCCGCAGCGGGCCCAGGCGCTCCGGCGGATGAGCGCCATCGCGTCGATGTAGTTGCCGGCGCGGAGCCGGTCGGGGCACCAGGGCATCGCGGGCCACGTCTCCTGCACGTCGCCGAAGCGGTCGAGCGTGGGATGGGCCGCCGCCGCCCTGGATTCCGCCAGCGCGTCGCGGAGCGCGGCCACGCAGCCGGGCGCGAGGACGTTGTCGGCGTCGAGGGGCAGCACGAGCGGCGCGGTGGCCCAGGCGAAGCCGGCGTTGCGGGTCAGTGACAGGCCGCTGTTCACCCGGTTGCGCAGGTGCGTCGCGGCCACGAAGCGGCGGGCGTGCTTCGCCAGCCAGCGTTGCACCACGGCCACCGAGTCGTCGGTGGAGCGGTCGTCGACCACCACCAACTCGATGCTCGCGGCGGTCTGGCCGAGGACGCTGTCGAGGGCCTCGTCGACGTAGCGTCCGTAGTTGTAGCAGGGGATCAGCACGGCCACGTCGGCCACGTCGCCCGACTGCCGCTCGAAGAGCAGCTCCGCGTCGGGAATCTCCGGGAGCGGCCGGCTGCGCGACGGCCGCGCGAGCGCGGGCAGAAAGCTCTCGGCACGGCGTTGGTCGTCGCCGAAGAGCCGCGTCAGGAAGCCGTCGAGGGCCTCGGCGCGGCCGTCGGGGCCGAACGCCCAGAGCACGTCGAGCGCCGCCGCGCGGCCCAGGCGGCGGCGCAACGCCGGATCGGCGACGAGCTCACCGAGCGCCCTGCGCCACTCGGCGGCGGTGCGGGCGAGCATGCCGGTCTCGCCGTCGCGGATGGCCCGCGCGAAGGGGGCGGTGGGCGAAGCCACGGTCGGCACGTCGACCAGCGCCGCCTCGAAATACTTGAGCTCGCTCTTGGCCTCGCAGAACACGTTGCCCACGTCGAGCGGCGCGATGTTGACGTCGAACCGAGCCATCTCCTCGGGCAGCTGGGCCAGCGGCACCATCGGCCGCCATTCGATCTGGTGCTCGAGCCCCGCGAGGTCGGGAAACTCGGCCGGGTCGAGGAGCCGCCGGCCGAAGGCCCCCTGGCGGAAGAGCACGAGCCGGCAGTGCGGATTGTCCCGGAGCACGCTCGCCACCGCCGACACCGCGGCGGTGAAGTCCTGCTGGTGGGTGCACGACCCGGCCGCGTAGCCGATGCGCACGAGCCCGTCGTCCCCCTGCTGGTGACGGGCGATCGCGGCCAGGCGGCTCGTGCGGTAGGTCCGCGCGTCGAAGCCGTTGGGCAGCACGAACGCCGTCCTGCCGCGCGCCCGCATCCCGCCCGCCAGCTCCTCGGTGGTGGCGATGCCGATGTCGGCGGCCATCAGCGTCCGCTGCACGAGCTGGAACTGGTGCGCAACGTCCGCCTCGGCGAATCCGTTCGAGCGGATGCCGTCGATCACCTCCACGCGGGCGAGGTCGGGCTCGAACATGTGGTCGTCGACGTCGAACGCGATCCGGGCCCCGTGCCGCCGCCAGATGTCGCAGGCCTGCTCCAGCGCGGGCGTCCACTTCGCCCGCCAGATGACGACGAGATCGGCGCGGGGGCAGTTGTGGACGGCGTTCTCGGCCCGCGTCGCGGGCTCGAGGCCGACGTCGTGGCCGAGGTCGCGGGCCGTGGCGGCGTACCGCTCGACGCGGTAGCTGTGGCCGGGTGTGTGCGGCTCACCGGAGAGAAAGACTATCCGGAGCCGGCTGCGGGCGCGGTCCACGGCATCGGCGGCGGGCGTGCGGGCGAGTTCGATCACCACCGGCTCGGCCGCGGCCGGCGGCGGGGCGACGGGGGGCGGGGCGACGGCCGGCTCGGGCACCGGGGAGGCCTCCTGCGGCGGGGCGACGGCCGGCGGTGCGGCGGTGCCGCCCACGAGGGCCGCGAGCGGCCGCCACTGACCGAGAAACTTCCGCGGGTGCCGCAGGCACTCGCGCGGGTGACGAAAGAGGTGCATGATCCGTCCGTCGGGGTGGTCTGCCTGGGGCAACGAGGCGGCGACCGCGGGCCGGCGGCAGCGCCGTCGGGGAGATAGAGAACCGGCGCAGGGAACGCAACCGCAGTTCGGGCTGCGGGACGCCCAACTGCCCCGGCCGCGGGTACCCTCCCGCCGGCGTTCGGAAACCTGCCGCCGGCCGCCCGGCGCGGGCATGTCAGATGTCGGACACCCGGCCCGTGCTGTCGCCGAGCCGCGGCAGCTTCACCCCCGCGCGGTCGAGCAGCGCGAGGTAAAGATTCGTCGCCGGCGTCCCCTTGTCGAACTTCACGTGGCGGCCCGGATGCAGCGTGCCGGCGCCGCCGCCGGCGAGGATGATCGGCAGGTCGTCGTGCTGGTGGCGGTTGCCGTCCGCGATGCCGCTGCCGTAGACGATCATGCAGCGGTCGAGCAGCGTCTTGTCCCCCTCGCGGACCGCCTTGAGCCTGCCGAGGAAGTAGGCGAACTGCTCGACGTGGAACCGGTTGATCCGCTGGATCTTCGCCTGCTTCTCCGCGTCGTTGCCGTGGTGGGAGAGGTCGTGGTGGCCCTCCGGCACGTCGATCGCGGCGTAGCTGCGGTTGCTCCCCTCGTTGGCGAAGACGAGCGTCGACACCCGCGTCGAGTCGGTCTGGAAGGCGAGCACGAGCAGGTCGGCCAGGAGCCGCAGGTGCGCGCCGAAGTCGGAGGGCGTGTCCTCGGGCTTCTTCATGCCGAGCTTCGCGCCCCCCTCGCGGGAGTCTTTCGCGTTCCGCTCGATCCGCCGCTCGAGTTCGCGGACGGCGCTGAGGTATTCGTCGAGCTTCCGCTTGTCGCCCGCGCCGAGCTCCTTGCCGAGCCGGTTCGCATCCTCGAGGGCGAAGTCGATGATCGACTTCTGCAGGCCGTTCCGCCGGGCCCGCGCCGCCTCCGTCTCGTGCGGCAGGCCGCTCTCGAACAGCCGCTCGAAGATCAGCTCAGGATCGGTCTCCTTCGGCACCGGCTGCGTCTCGCTCCGCCACGAGATCGTCGACGAATAGGCGCAGCTGTAGCCCGAGTCGCAGCTGCCCGAGCGGCCGCCGCCGTCGGCGCCGATCTCGAGCGAGGGGAGCCGCGTGCGCTTGCCGAGCTGGCGGGCGGCCAGCTGGTCGACGGAGACGCCCGCGTGGATGTCGGCGCCGGACGTCTTGCGGGCCTGCACGCCGGTGAGGAACGTCGTCATGGCACGGGCGTGATCGCCGCCGCCGTCGCCGTTGGCGTTGGCCTTCTGGTGCGCGAGGCCCGTGAGCACGCTGAACTCGCCGCGCAGGGCCTTGAGCGGCTCGAGCGTGGCGGGCAGCTTGTAGGCGCTGCCGGTGTCGGCGGGCGTCCAATCGGCCATGTGCATGCCGTTGGGCGAATAGAGGAAGGCCATGCGCAGCGGCACGCTCGCCGGCACGGCGGCCGCTTGGCCGGCAGCCGTGGCGGCCGCCGCCGCCGGCATCATCGCCTCGAGCATGGGGAGCGCGATCGCCGTGCCGCAGCCCCGCAGGACCGTGCGTCGGGAGAGCTTCAGGGCCGTCAGGTTCCGGGCCATGGACGTCGACTCCTCTCGGTCCTCGCGGGTCGTCTGGGGTGCGTCGCCGGCAGCCGCCGCGGGGCCCGCCTGCAACGCCCGCCATCAGCCGCTCATCGGCCGCCGGCCGCCTCGCGCTTGCGGAAAGCCGGGCTGACCACGATTTCCCGCACGAGCACGGAAAACCGGTCGCCGCCGGCGGCACAGTTGGCGGCGATCCGCTCCACCGCACAGGCATCATACCATTCGAGTCCCCGCCCCAGGGCGTAGGTGAGCAGCTTCTCGGCGAGGCAGCGGCGAAACTCGTCCTTCCGCCCCAGCAGCACCCCCCGCAGCTCCCCGGGGCCGTTGAACTTCCGGCCGTCCGGCAGCTCGCCGCCGGCGTCGACCGCCGCCTTGCCGTCGGCCGTCCGCCAGCCCCCGACCGCGTCGTAATTCTCGAGGCCGAAGCCGAGCGGATCCATGAGCTGGTGGCAGGCGGCGCAGGCGGGATTCGAGCGATGCTGCTCCATCCGCTCCCGCAGCGTTCCCTCGAGCTTGGCCCCCGCCTCGGCGAGTTCGGGCACGCCGGGGGGGGGCGGCGGCGGGGGCGCGGCGAAGAGGTTCTCGAGGATCCACTTGCCCCGCTTCACGGGGCTCGTGCGGGTGGGATTGCTCGTCACGGTGAGCACGCTCGCCTGGCCGAGCAGCCCGCCCCGCCGGCCCCGATCCACGCCCACGCGCACGAACGCCTCCCCGTGCACGCCCTCGAGTCCGTAGTGCTTCGCGAGCCGCTCGTTGACGATCGTCCAATCGGCGTCGAGAAACTCGAGCACGCTGCGGTCCTCCCGGACGATCGTCCAGAAAAACTCCTCCGTCTCCCGGCGCATCGCGGCCCGCAGCCCGTCGTCGAACGCGGGAAACCGCTCCACGTCGGGGGCGGACTCCTCGAGGCTCCGCAGCTGCAGCCACTGGCCGGCGAAGTTCTCCACGAGCGCCCGCGCCTTGGGGTCGGCGAGCATCCGCGCGGCCTGGGCCGCCACCTGCTCGTCGGTGCGGAGCTCCCCGCGCGACGCGGCGCGGAAGAGCTGGTCATCGGGCATGCTGCTCCAGAGAAAGTAGGAGAGCCGGGAGGCGGTCTCGAAATCGTCGAGCGTGCGCACCTTGCCCGGCGGCGGATCCTGCTCGACACGGAAGAGGAAGGACGGCGCCGTGAGCATCACCGCCACCGCGTCCTGCATGCCGCGCTCGACGCTCTCCTTGCGGTCACGGGCCCGGATGAACACCGTCACGAGCGCGTCGAGCTCGTCGTCGGTGGCCTTGCGGCGGAAGGCCCGCGAGACCACGGGCCGCAGCAGGTCCTTCGCCTGCTCCATCTGCTCGGAGCGGTCGGCGGCGGGGTCGATCGGCTTCTTGAACAGCCGCCGGTGCGACTCGGGGAGCGGGTCGGGGAGCACGCCGATCGGGCCGACCACGGTGATCCGCTCGACGACGAGGTTGCGGTCGCGGTTCGACTTGTCCTCGGAGTCCTTGTCGTAGAAGTCGTTCAAGAACGAGACGGCGATCGAGTGCTTGCCGGCCGGCACCTCGAGGCGGTGCTCGAAGTCCCGCGGCTTGTCGCGCCGGTTGCGGACGTCGATCTTCTTCACCTCCTTGTCGTCGAGCAGGATGCCCATCTTCGCCGGCTCCTTGCCCGCCTGGTCGCCCGCGGCGCGGATCCGCAGGATGTAGTCCCCCTTCGCGGAAAACTCCATCTCGTGCTTCACCTCGCCGTTGGACGGAAACTGCTTGCCGTCGAACGACCGGACCGGTGCCGAATCGGCGTCGGCCGTCACGACCGCGGCCCGCGACACCTCCATCGCGGCGTTGACGTACCGCTCGAAGAGCACCGGCGGCAGTGAGAGCACGTCGCCGATGTTGTCGAAGCCGTAGCCGACGTCGTCCGACGGAAAATCGTCGGCGGGCGTGATCGAGACGCCGAACAGGTCGCGGACGGTGTTGTTGTATTCCGCGCGGTTGAGCCGACGCAGCGTGACGTGGCCCGGCCGCTCCCCGCGGGAGCAGTCGGGCTTGAGCGCGTAGCCCTCGATCCACGCGTTGATCGCCTGCCGCTCGGCGTCGGAGGGCTGGTCGGAATCCTTGGGGGGCATCGCCCGGCCCTGGATCTGCCGGAGCACCTTCTGCCAGGAGGCGCGGTCGGTGGTCTTGGCGGTCGACTCCTTGAAGCGGTCGAGGGCGAACCCCGCCTCCCCCTCGTCGCCGGTGTGGCAGTCGAAGCAGTATTTCTTCAGGAGCGGCCGCACCGCCGCGTAGCCGTCGGCGGCCGCGGCGGCACCTCCGCCGAGGCATGCCAAGGCGAACCCGGCGCCGAGCCAGGCGCCGAGTCCCGCACGGATCGAGCGGCTCGGGATGCAAACACGCGTCATCGGATGGCGGAGCCGGTCGCGGGGCAGGCGGGGAAACGACGGGCCGGCGGGACGCCGGCGGAACGACAGCCCACCATTCTATCCGGCAATCCGACGCGGTGATCCCCGGCGGCCCGGGCCGGCGGCAGCCCCCCGCGGATCCACGCGGGTGGCCGGCCGCTCCAGGCGTGGTGCGCCCCCGGCCCGCCGGCCGCCGTCCGGCGGCGGAACGCCGCGGGCCCCGTTCACTTGCCGAGCGGGTGGTCCTGGCGGCAGTCCGGGTCGGCGGGCGCGGGCTCCCCCACCTCGTCGACCGGGTGGGTGAAGAGGTATTTCCAGACCTCCTCGTAGAGCAGCTTGCCGTCGGGCCCCTTCGGCGACGAGCCGCCCGGTTGCACGGCGCCGTGCGCCTTGTCGGCGTTGCCGCCGACGTCCGCCGCGGAAACGAGTCGGCGCGAGTTGCCGAAGGGTGCCGGCGTCGTGTCGACGTCGACGATCGGTCCGTACCGGTTCATGCCGAGCAGTTCCCAGGAGCGGCAGTAGTGGTCGCCGCTCCAGCCGCCGTCGAGCACGTGCGAGAACCCGAAGAACCGGTTGCCGGCCGTCGCGGAGTCGATCGACTGCCAGTCCTGGTCCTGGTCGCGCGGGCCGCAGAGCATCACCACGCGGTCCACCTTCGTGTGCTTGGCGAACCGGGCCGCCGTGGTCGAGCCGTGCGAGGCGCCGCTGACGATCACCTTCTCCCAGCGCACCTTGGAGCCGTCGCGCGTGAGGAACTGGTCCCAGCGGCCCTGCGGATGGGTCTTGACGAGCGACTTGAGCATCGCCCGCACCCGCTCCGTCATGCCATCGGCCTTCGGGATGTCGATCTGATCGCTCACGTCCTCGCCGATGGCCGCCTCCAGCCGCACGTCGCCGCGGGCCATCCGGTCCTTCGGCGGCAGCTTCGCGAACCACTGGTTGGCGTAGTGGGGCTGCACGGCGTGGAGGCCGTAGGCGTTGAGCCGCTGGAAGAGGCCCTCGTTGTAGTTCATCAGCCAGACGACGAGACGGCCGCGCGGCGGCACGCGGGTGTCGACGGTGGCGTGCTCGACGTCGGCCGGCTTGCCCCCCTTCTCGAAGACGAAGTCGATCTCGGGATGCGGCTTGGCCCGGGGGTCGATCTCGCTGGCCCGCGCCTGCAGGTGATAGGCCTGCGGCTTCGGATCGCGGAACGCGGGCGGGGGCGGCTCGGCGGCGGGCTTCGCCACGGCCGGCGCGGCGTCGGCGGCGCGGGGGGTGGGCTCGGCGGCGGCGGCGTTCGTGTCGGCGGAGCCTTCAGCCACAGCGGCGGAGCCTTCAGCCACAGCGGCGGAGCCTTCAGCCACAGCGGCGGAGCCTTCAGCCACAGCGGCGGAGCCTTCAGCCCGTGCCGAGGTGGAGCCGTCGGCCGCAAGCTCGCCGAGGAGCAACAGCGCCGAGGCATACCAGACCTGCCCGGCGTACTTCTCCGGATGGTTCGTGAGATCCGCGCGATTCTGCTCGAAGAGGATCGCGGCCTTGTCGGGCACGGCCGCGTCGAGCGTGAACGTCGCCCGGTGAACGCCCTCGGGCAGGCCGCCGGCGGAGAGCTGCGCGATCCGCCAATAGGTGCTGTAGCCGTCGATCCGCGGCACGCTCCGCGCCGGCGCGTCGTCGACCTGCACCGCCACGGTGCCTCCGCCGGGCCCGAGCAGGTCGTAGACGGAGAGGAGCGTGCCCTTGAACGTGACGGAGAGCCGCGCCCCGGGCGCCTCGGCCTTCCAGAGCACCGGCATCCGCGCGGCGAACGCCTTCGCCCGGTCGTCGTCGGCGGGCGTCACCCGCCGCCACGCCCCCTCGAGCATCCCCTGCTCGATCGGCACCAGCCGCGCCTGCTCCCAGTTGTCGGCCCGCAGCGGCGCGGGCAGCGGCGCCGGCGCGGACGTCTCGGCCGTCGGCGCGGCCGCGACGATCGCGGCGAAGGCCCGGGCGAAGATATCGTCGTAGAGACGGTGGCCGGTCTCGACGAGCGGGTGGACGCCGTCGGTCGAGAACACGAGCGGCACGGCGGCGGGATCGGGCCGTTCCGGCTTCTCCCCTTTGAAGACGAGCGTCTTCTCGGCGACCCGACGGGCCACCTCGACGCCGAAGTGCATCGAGGGGATCGCGTAGTGGTCGGCGACCGCCTCCATCGCCGCCGCCGCCCGCGGGCAGTCGCCCCGGACGAGGTCGGGCAGGAGCGGCTCGGAGAGCGTGTAGACGAAGCAGATGTCGGTGGCGGGGTCGGCCCGCCGCACCTGCCGCACGATGCCCTCCATCGTGGCCGTCACCCGCTCGGGCTGCCCGCCCGCGTCGTTGACGGCGAACTCGACGAACACGAGATCGGGGTGGTGGGCGATCACGTCATGCCCGACGCGGAACGCGCCCAGGTCGGAGCCGGTGCCACCGATCGTGGCGTTGATCTCGGTGAACGTGGCCCGGGGAAACTCCTTCCGCAGCCGCTCGAGCGAGAACACCCGCCAGCCGGGCGCCGCGGTGATGCTGCCCCCGAGGTAGGCCACCGTGACCGGCCCGCCGGCCCGCGCCTTGGCGAGGAAGGAGGGGAGCCCCCCGCGCGGCCGGCACTCGGCCGCCGCGACCCTGCCGGCCGCCGGCTCCTGCCCCGCGGCGAAGTTGGCCCCGAAACCCGCGGCGACCAGTGCGAGCGCGAGGAGCGACTGCACGATCGCGCGGAAGCGGTCCGCGGACGTCGCCGGAGGGGCCGGAGGAATGATCGCGAAGCGCATCATGGACCGTCGCATGCCGCCGGCATGCCTCCCCGGTGCGAGACGACACGGCTCTTTGCGCGGCGGCACGCTGCCCCCCGCTGCGGCCGGTCTTCCACCGCCGTTCGAGCATCTGAAGCGGTCGCGGCACCGGTGTCAACGAGCCATGGCGTCGCGGCCCGTGGCCGACCCGATCGCGAGCGCGGCTTGACACCCGTCTCGCTGCATTTGAGCATACTGCCGGCCGCCGCATGAGCCGCCCCGCCACGCCTCCAGGAACCGTCGCCATGATGCCGTCCCGATCCCGCCCCGCCTGCCGCGTGTGGCTGGCGCTCGCCTGCCTCGCCCCGCTCGCGGCGGCGCCGGCCGCCGAGCCCGGCAAGCCGCTCGAGGTGCTCTACATCACCGGCGGCTGCTGCCACGACTACGACGCGCAGAAGAAGCTGATCACGGAGGGGCTCGCCGCCCGGGCCCGCATCAACTGCACCGTGGTGCACGAGGGGGGCACGAGCACCGACCACAAGCTGTCGATCTACTCGAAGCCCGACTGGTCGAAGGGCTACGACGTGGTTTTCCACAACGAATGCTTCGCGGGCGTGAAGGACCCCGACTTCCTCAAGGCCATCGTGGCCGAGCACGAGAAGGGCACGCCGGCGGTGCTCATGCACTGCGCCATGCACTGCTACCGGGCCGGCAACGACGACTGGTTCAAGTTCGTCGGGATCACGTCGCCCGGCCACGGCGCCCACTACGACTACACCGCCAACCTGATCGCCGACCACCCGGTGCTCAAGGGGCTGCCGAAGGCGTGGAAGATGCCCAAGGAGGAGCTCTACTTCTGCGACAAGGTCTGGGACACGGCCAAGCCGCTGGCGGAGGCGATGAGCACGGAGCGGAAGAGCATGCAGACCGTGATCTGGACCAACCAATACGGCAAGGCCCGCGTGTTCGGTACGACGATCGGCCACTACGCCCACACCGTCGAGATGCCGGAGTTCCTCGACCTCGTCACCCGCGGCACGCTCTGGGCCGCCGGCCGGCTCGCGGACGACGGCACGCCGGCGGCAGGCTTGGCCGTGTCCCCCGCCGAGGCCGCCGCCGCCACCGGCTGGGCCGCGGCGGTCACGCTGCCGCAGGAGGAACGCGGCCGGGCCGTGAAGCTCTTCAACGGCCGCGACATCGAGGGCTGGGAGGGACACGTCGACCCCTACTGGTCGGTCGAAAACGGCGAGATCGTCGGCCGCAACACCGAGGCCAACGCCCCGCCGGTGAGCACCTACCTGCTCACCAAGAAGCCCTATCGCAATTTCCGGCTGCTCCTCGAAGGCAAGCTCGTCACGAGCGAGATGCACTCGGGCGTGGCCATCTGGGGGAAGAAGTTCGACAAGGACGGCGAGGCATCGAGCTACCAGGGACACCTCGTGATGTTTCCGTCGGGCTGGGGCCTCTACGACCTCTTCCGCCGCAACGGCATCTCCGGCGACCAGGAGGGGAAGGCGAAGGCCGCCGGCCGGCAGCACGACTGGAACCAGCTGGAGATCCTCGCGATCGGCAGCCGCATCCGTCTGGCCGTGAACGGAAAGCAGGTGCTCGACTGGACCGATCCGAAGCCGGAGCTGTGCGCGGCCGGGCCGATCGGGCTGCAGCTCCACTCCAACAAGGTGCCGCAGGAGGTCCGCTTCCGGGGCCTCGTGCTCGTGGAGGACCCCCAGGACGTGCTCGTGACGGCGGCTCCGACTCCCTGACCGGCCCGACTCCCTGACCGGCCCGACTCCCTGACCGGCCCGCCCCCCTGACCGGCCCGACTCCCTGACCGGCCCGCCCCCCCGGCCGGCCCCGCCTCCCTGGCCGGCGCGCTCCCGCACCGGCCCGCGCCCCGCCC
>Ga0136644_10003471_pt1 | contig 11808 bp, 13 predicted proteins | sample C_130820_EF_Meta_FD_94780 | JGI IMG/M metagenome (GOLD analysis project Ga0136644, IMG submission 94780) | Freshwater microbial communities from Lake Croche, Canada to study carbon cycling - C_130820_EF_MetaG (v2) (version 2) | ecosystem: Environmental > Aquatic > Freshwater > Lake | place...
AAAGCAGAACCTACACTTGTTTCATCTAAACAAATAATTTTATTCATAGGAAATTGTTTAACCCTATTATAAAATTTATTTAGTTCAGTTTGCTTCTCAATTGGTTTCTTATATCTTTCTTTTGGAAAATGTTCGTGTCTTGTTCTTTTCCTTGTTTTATTATTATCTCTAATAACTTGTCCTAAATGTTGAGGTGTAATATCAAATGTAGGATATTTCTTTTTCATCTCAATTTCTAATTCATTCATAGTAAGTTGTTCATTTTGTTTTAATAATTCTAACGCAGTTTTCACTTGCGGTTTAGTAATTTTATATGATATTGGTTTTCTATTTCTTCTTGTAAGATTTTTAGAAGTTTTATATCTTTGTATCCATCTTTGTAATGTAGATTTCTTACAATCAAATATTTTACAAGTTTTTCTAATATTATCTTTGTTATTCAAATAATATTTAACAGCAGATATTTTATAATCTTCGCTCTTTTATAATAAAAAAAGAATAAATATTGATAATTATTTGTCCCATTTTAAATCTTCAAGGGTGTAAATACTTTTGTTAAATATATTATGAGGAATCCACAAAATACTTATTTGTCGTTATATTCAACATATTTTCTTTGAGTTCAATACTTAAATTCAATCCAATAGAATAATCTTCCAAATATTCTTTTGAAATTCCCTCTTTTTTATTTAATAAATATTTTATTGAATTATTCGATAATAGATAAAAGCGACCACTACAATATTTCGTTTGTAGAATAGGATAATACTCAGGTAATTCTGGATGTATTTTATGATATTGAGAGAAATATGGTTGTTTTACATCAATAATATAACCACCATAATTTATTTTTTTATCTCTATTATTTAATATTCCAATAATTGTATCAAAAAAATTCACATTTTTCAATAATTGGTCGTCATCTGTTTTAAAAATATATTTATATTTATACTCATTATTTATTGCTTCAAACGCAGATATGACCTTCTTGGGTAGAGAATTATAATCATCCTCAGTTTTAACTATCAATAAATTATCTTCTTCATTTAATATGTAATTTTCCTCTATTGTTGGGTCTCCAAGAACGTGGAAGTATTTGATATAATCAGGAATTTGTTTTAACCATCCTTCTTTTTGTTTTATTGCTTTATATCTGTATTTTTGACAATTCATTATTAATAATATATAATTTTGATTCATATATTATTTTATACATTTAATATTCTTAAATCATCTGCAAAACAACATTCTAAATTTAAATTATTAACTTCCATAATATTTATATTTATATTTTGTTTTACATAAGTTGCGAATTCGACTTCTGGACTTTTTTCACATTTATAATTAAATTTTTTTAAATATTTACATTTAATTGAAAATAATCCCAACACACAATCATAATCCATAAATTTAAGTTCGCACACATTAAAAAATTTAATAAACGCATCATAAATATCACAATTATTTTTGATTGAATTTATAAATGTTAAATCTAAAACTTTGTATCTTCCCGTTAATTTTATAACAATATCATCATCTTGAATTTTATATTTATCTATAACTTCTTTAATATCAAGTAATTCATTTACTCCTTTATGAGAGAAATTATATATATTATTATTTGTATATAATACATCACAATTTAAATCATCTAAATAAGTCCTTCTAAATCCATTATTTTCAACAATTATTGGTTTTATTGATAAATCGTTTTCTATTAATAATAATAAATTTTGAATACTATCAATATATCTATCTTTTCTATTATTTATATTTTGAATACCACCTTTATTGTTTATAGATGTTGTTATTATTATATAAATCATTAATAATATATATATTATTTTTTTTACGAGATTTTATTCCATTCAATCGGAAATAAATCATTTAAATTATAATGAGCTAATTTACTCCCAAACCAATTTTTCGGATAACAAACTATTTTATTTTTATCATTATTTAAATATGCACCCCACCAACTAAACGTGCTATTAGCAATTATATTATGCTTACATAAACTCATTAGTATTATTTGTTTCCAATCTTCAATATTATCTGGAATTTTTACAAATAATAATTCTGGAAACTTAGTTTTTAATTCTATAATTATGGGTTCAATAATTAAATTATCTTCTTCTTGACAAAAATATAAAACATTTGTAATATTTTTAAAACAGTTTGTTTTATTTTTTATTTCTAACAAAGAATTATAATAATAATCATAACCAATTATTGGATAAGTATCTGGGTATTTTTTATAATCCCCAATACGAAAATGAAGACTTATAGAATTTGAAAATTGATATGAATAAATATTTCTAATTATATGTTTTATTTCATTTATTCGTATAATATTACATATATCATTAAAATTATGTTGAAAATATTTATATGATTGAAAATAACCAAATAATGTAATATTGATATTATAAGAAATATCTGGTAACTTATTATATTCAAAACCTTTTTCTTTAATTATTTGAAAATTAGGAATATATGATATAGTATAATCTTTTAAGTTTTTTAATAAAGTTTTCCAATATGTCGGGCGATCTATACACGAATTTTTTAATATATCGTTATTTGGAAAAAGGAAATCTGCGTTATTATCAATTGAGTAAGATATAGTTGAGAAAATTTGAAACAATTGATTTCCCAAACCTCCTGATAAACTACAATAAATCATATATTTAATATATAATTTATTTTTTATATCATAATTACACCAACTAAAAAGAAAAATGAGACTTAAAAATCCTCATTTAATTCAAATACATCATCTGTTTTAGTTTTATTTGCTAATGCATAATCTGACACATTTTTTTCAAAAAAGTTTGTTTTTCCACTTAGACTAATTAATTCCATCCAGTCAAACGGGTTGGATGAATTATAAATTTTGTCATAACCTAATTGAACCGATAATCTATCTGCAATAAATTTTATATATTCAGTCATTAATTCTGAATTAATACCGATTAATCTGCAAGGTAAAGCATCGCAAATAAATTCAATTTCTATTGAAACTGCCTCTTTTATTATTTCATAAACTTTATTTTTACTAATTTTTTTCAATAATTTTTTATAAAGTAAAATAGCAAATTCAGTATGCAACGCTTCATCCCGTGATATTAACTCATTCGAAAATGTTAATCCAGGCATTAATCCTCGTTTCTTTAACCAAAATATAGAACAAAATGCACCAGAAAACATAATACCTTCAACACAAGCAAATGCAATTAATCGTGTAGCAAAATTACTTCGTTTATCAGCAATCCATTTTTGTGCCCAATCTGCCTTCTTTTTAATACATGGATAATGCTCTATGGCGTGAAATAATTTATCCTTTTCAGTAGTATTTTTTATATAAGTATCAATTAATAAACTATATGTTTGACTATGAATATTCTCCATAGCTAATTGAAAACTGTAAAATGCTCTGGCTTCTGCTACTTGAACCTCATTCATAAATCGCATACCAAGATTTTCTAAAACAATTCCATCACTCGCAGCAAAAAACGCCAAAATAAAAGAAATAAATTGTTGTTCCTCTTGTGATAAGGTATTCCAGTGACTTAAATCTTTTGATAAATCAATTTCTTCTGCCCTCCAAAAACAATCGACTTGTTTTTTATACATTTCCCAGATATCGTGATATTCAATAGGAAACATAACAAACCTGTTATCATTAGGAGTAAGTAATGGGTCGTTTGTTATCTTTGACATTTCTAAATATTATATATATATATATATTTATTTTTATATTATTTTTTTAATATACAGTAATAAAGTATGAATGAATACACGATTTATGACAAAGATAAATGCTTACAACAAATTCAAGAACAAATACAAAACAAAAAAAAAATCTTGTTTGAGAGAAAACAATATTTAGAAAATAATATTAAAGAAAATCGTTATTTAAAAATAGTTCAAAATAAATATTTAACATATAATAATTCGATTGTAGAAGATTATAACAATTTAATTTATGGTTTAAATATTTTGAATGAGTATATTAATGAAATTATTACAAAGGGTGATTTAAGTAAAAAAGACATTGTAAATAAACAAAATGAACGGCAGAAAATTCTTGATGAAATTAATTCAATTCAAAATAAATTAAATATTTTAAAAAAATATTAACATATATTATAATGTCTGGAATATTAAATTCTATATTTGGAAAAATACAACAGTTAGACAAGCAGATCGAATCCAATAAAACCGATGCTGATACGTTTATCCGTGCTTTGAATACTACATTTGAAGAAATAAACAAAAGTTTAGATTTACTCAAAACTAAATCAAATAATATTTCTGATATTACTAATAAACTTCAACGAGCACAAGCAGATATAGTTCAATTAAACACAATTGTTAAAGCACGAGATGATGAAATTGATAAATTAAGTGCTGGTAATGATGATTTAAAGACTGAATTGACAAAAGAAAAAGAAGATGCACAAGACAAAATGAAAGGATTACAAGATGAAATTGATAAATTAAATGCTGAATTAGATAAAGAAATTCAAAAAATTAGTGGTTTGGCTACAACCACATTACTAAAAGATTCATACACAAAACTACAAGGTATTCAACAAGAGATTAAAAATATGACTGAACCCAATATTCAAAAAGGAGGTAGAAGACGAAGAAAAGGACATAAAGGAGGATATTTATCAAATACTAAAAAAAATATTTATTCATCAAAATCAAAACATTCACGAAAATACAAACATTCAAGAAGATATAAACGCTAATATTTTATCATTCCTTTGATATCAGGCAGATATAAACAATCCTCAGACCATTTTCCATATTTACTTCTATATAATATGTTTTTAGGATTACATCTTAAATTAATTATTCTTGTTCTTTCTTTGAATATTCTTTTCCAAGTTCTTTGAATTATTCTTAACCAAAATGTTTTCAAAATAGCGACACATTCTCCGCCTGAAAGATACAAACATTCAGCAATTTCTATTTTAATATAATTCTCATTTTGTATAATATTTTTATAATTTCTAATAATAGGATGATTACTTAAATGATTAAATAATAATCTATATCTTTTTATTTCATTTTTCATTAATTTAATTAATTTATTAATGTTACTAATTGTTGATTCATCATTTGAATATATATCAAATAGTATATAATCATAATTATAATGCGATATATAATGTGTTAATACATCGTTGGAACTAGTTTCATCATAACCGTGAACCGACGGATTAAATAACTCGCAAATAACAAATTTTAATTTTCGATTATCCATTATTGTAATTATTATTTTATAATTATTTTTCATTTCAATTTTTTTAAGATATATATATATATAATGAAGATACCAAATTCTATTTCAAAAATTCTTACAAATAAATTTGTGTTATATTTTGTATCATTTTTAGCAGTAACGAATTTATTCGGTTATATTCTCGCACGAAAAACTGATTCAATCATCATTTTTATTTTAGTATCGTTTTTAGTATTTCAATTTAGTAAAAATATGATAATAATATTAGGAGTATCAATCCTTGTGACCAATATGTTAGTAGTTGGAAATACAGTAAAAGAGGGATTAGAAAATAAAGATAAAAAGAAAGAAAAAGATACCGATATAAACACTGATATTACGGATGTTAAAGATGATGTTAAAAATGATGAACCAACCAACGATACAAATCAAACACTTATAAATACTTCATCTACATCAGATGTTGCTAATGATGAAGGAATGAATGTTATGTCTAATAAAAAGCGTAATAGAATTGACTATGCAACAACAGTTGAAGATGCGTATGATGATTTGAATAAAATATTAGGCGGCGATGGAATAAAACGATTAACAGACGATACACAAAAATTAATGGGACAACAACTGCAATTAGCAGAAGCGATGAAAAATATGACACCCATACTAGATAGTGCAAAGTCTATGTTAAAAGGTTTTGATTTAAGTAATTTAGATGGTTTAGCTAATATGGCTAAAAGTTTTACAGCATCAACGAAATAGATTTTATATATTATTAAACTACTTAAAGAATGACATTACATTTTTCATTATCTCTCTTCTTAGATAATAAAAAATAATAAATAATTATTATATATGGCGATTAATAAAAAGTGTGCACCTGGTGTTGTTTGTATTGAAAATATGACTTTGTTTTTTATTCTATTTATTGTAATTATTTTTATTTATATTTTTATCAATCAACAATCTTTTAATAAAAATCATTATCATCAACAACACGAACAACATCAACAACAACATCATCAACAACAACAACTTCAACCAATACCATATCCTCCAATACCTTCTTTAATTCCAAAACCCAATTATAGTTATTCTAACTTACCAGGCGATGTTTTATTAAATCCATATGTTCCACCATTAAAGGATGATAGATATTTTACTAATGATGTTGTTTTTTTACCTCCTGGAAGAATTCCCATAAATATAAGCACAAATGTTGGGGCAGTTGATACTAACTATCGACAAGTTGGTATTTTAACTCCTTTGAACCATAATTTAAATGGAAAAATTCTACCATTATTAGGTAGACCTTTATTTACAAGTCGTGATAAATGGCAATATTATAGTATGAGTGACCAAAATAACAGTATTAAACTACCTCTTAGAAAAAATGGAAAAAACTGCACTAATGAATATGGTTGCGACTCATTTAGTTCAGGTGATAATGTTTTTGTTGAAGGATATAAACAAGCATTTAAGGTTACTATGTATGAAAGTGATACTATAAAATATTTACCATTTTTATAAATTTTGTGATGTTGTCTTTATCTGTTCTTCAACACTTTGTAAGCTACCCAAACTTTGATTTGTATTATTACTCTCATCATTCAAATTATTTATTTTTTTGTTTATCAAATTATCAACATATTTCTTGAATATATTTTCTATTTGTTCTAATGGTTCATTTTCAATTATTTCTTCATTATTTAAAACATTCTTTTTATTACTAAAATTATTAAAATCATTTTTTAAATTCTCCAACTGACCTTTTAAATTATTTATCAAATCTTTTAAACCTTCATTCTCTTTACTTAAATTATCAATATTATTTTCTAATAATTTTTGTTCGGTTTTTAAATAATCTACCTCCTTATTTTTTTCTTTTATTCCTTCTTCTTCATTATTTTCTTCTAACTCTTCAATATTATTTTCTTCTAACTGTTTTTCTTTTTCTTCTAATTCATTTTCCTTTTCTTCAAACTCATTTTCCTTTTCTTCTAACTCTTTTTCTTTTTCTTCTAATTCTTCCTCATCTTTTTCGTTATCATTATCTAGATTTTCATTTATAAAAATATCATCATCTTTTTCTTCTTCTTCTTCATCTTCTAACTCTTTTTCTTTTTTTTCTTTTTCTTTTTCTTCTTCTTCTTCTTCTTCTTTTTCTTCCTTTTCTTTTTCTTCTTCTTCATCTTCTTCTTCTTCTTTTTCTTCCTTTTCTTTTTCTTTTTCTTTTTCTTTTTCTTTTTCTTCTTCTTCTTCTTCTTCTTCTTCTTTTTCTTCCTTTTCTTTTTCTTTTTCTTCCTTTTCTTTTTCTTTTTCTTTTTCTTTTTCTTTTTCTTCTTCTTCTTCTTCTTTTTCTTTGTTTGTTCCACCTTTTATACTTTTTAATGTTTTACTATTCAAATCGATTGATTTTCGCTTTCTAAATGTTATTTTTTTAATATTATTTTTTCGTTTTTTATACTTATACTTTTTTAATGATTGTTTATTTTTATTATATAATTTTGATATTCTACCTTTAGTTAATTTCATATTCTATATAAATTTAATAATATTTTTATTTATATATCTATATGAATATTTCAAAAAATGTAATGAGTGGTAAATGTGATGAAAAATGTTCTTATTCATTCAATTATAGAACAAGTTCAAACTGTAATGCTACAAATTATGGAAGTTATATTAATTTTACGTATGATAAATCAACAAGTCCTTCAATAAAATTTAATAATTTAGATTATGACGTAGATAAAATAGAAATATATAGTCCATCTGTTCATTTATTTACGAATAATAATGTTGATGGAGAGATAATAATAACACACAGTTCTTTAAGTAGTGGTTCGCCATTACTTGTTTGTATACCAATAAGTTCAAGTTCGCCAGTATCTGACGCATCAAAATTATTGACCAGTTTAGTAAGTGCAGTAGTATCAACACCCCTTTATGTTAATAACCCTCAAATATCTATAAAGGTTGATAATTATAATTTAAATAGTATTGTTCCAAAAAAACCATATTTTTTTTATACCTCAGCAAATAATGATATAAATGTGATTGTTTATGGAATAGATTATTCTATAAATTTAGATAAAGAATTAATAACGAATTTAAGAACTTTGATAACTCCACCAGAAAATACAGCTGTTCCAAATAGTGATACACTTTATTACAACAAAAAAGGACCATCCTCATCAACAAATGGCGATGACCAAATATATATCGATTGCAAACCAACTGGAAACTCTGACGACACTGTAGATATAACAAATACAAAAAAAAAGACACCAATAAGTTATGATTTAGAAAGTTTGAAATCAAATAAGTTATTAATGTATATTATTTATTCGGTTGTATTTGTAATAATAATAATGTTAATTCATAAACTACTTGTATATATATTTAATTAAACTACTTAAAGAAGACACAGACGATTATTTATACAACACCTTTATAGTCTATTGGTGCCGCGTCGTGAAGATTATCTAACACCGCATTAAACGTATATTGTTTTGGATTTCCTGAATCATATTTATTTATTGGAGCCATCTTCTTTACTACTTCTTGTTCTAAAGTATAAGGAAATTGATTATATTGTGTCATCGCTGTATATTTCTTCTTTTCTGTTGGTAAATATTTCTGTAAAGCATTTGAACCTGTCGCATTTGATGAACTTGATATTAAATTATATGCAACTATTAATCCTAGAACACCTAAAATTGGATTATATTTTGAGAGAATTATCAAAGATACTAGAATTACTATTATTCTTCCAGCAAATGAATCTATAAATTCCGCAATCATCCTTGGCGGTTTATTTGCACCCATTAATAAATAAATTATAAAAATTACACATAAAATTAACTGCCCACTATTTTTTTGTTTAAATAAATTTGAAGTTTCCATATATCATAAATGTAGAAAATATTAAAAAATTGAAGAACATTTTAAAACTATATAAATACATCAAAACAATATATTTAAAAGAAACAAAACAATATAAAATGAATAATTTCCCTAAAACTCTAAACACTTATTTAGGACAAAAAGGATACACTATTCCCAAAAAAGAATTGAGCGCTGAACAACATCATATGATTAGAACCGAACTTCTCGCAAAACCATTCACACCTGGTTCTCAAATAGGCAATACTTCTTCTCAATCATTCCCCATTTATCGTGAATCTAATAATAAATTCTATGTTCCACGATACTACGGACAAAATAAATTCGGATTACCTAAAGATTTCAAAATATCCGAAGGCGACAATATTGATATTGAATTTGCTGGTGATTTGAGGTCTAATCAAATTCCTGTTGTTAATGCTTACTTAGAACACGTTAATAACAAAAATGGCGGAGGTGGATTGCTTGAACTATGCTGTGCTTTTGGAAAAACCGTTTTATCATTAAATATCATATCTCATTTGAAAAAGAAAACGTTAATAATAGTTCATAAAGAATTCTTATTAAACCAGTGGGTTGAAAGAATAGGTCAGTTCCTTCCCACATCAAGAGTTGGAAGAATACAAGGACAAATAATAGACATAGAAGATAAGGATATTGTTCTGGGGATGCTTCAATCACTTTCTATGAAAGATTATCCAGAAAGTTTATTTGAAAGTTTTGGATTAACAATAATAGATGAGGTTCATCATATATCTAGCGAAGTATTTAGTAGAGCATTATTTAAATTAGTAACGAAATATATGCTGGGATTATCAGCAACTATGGAGAGAAAAGATGGAACGACAAAAGTATTCAAAATGTTTCTGGGAGATGTGGTTTATAAAGGAGATAGAGAAGAAGAGCATAGTGTAGTAGTTCGTGGAATAGAATATAAGGCAAATGACGAAGAATTTAATGAAGTAAAGATGGATTTTCGTGGAAATGTCGCATATAGTTCTATGATTTCGAAATTATGCACATATAATCACAGAACCGAATTTATTCTAAGAGTTATTAAAGATATGTTTGAAGAAAATGAGAACCAACAGATAATGATTTTAGCACATAACAAGAATATTTTGAAATATTTACACGATGCGATTAAATCGAGGAATATAATCAATTCAAGTGTTGGATACTACGTTGGTGGAATGAAAGAAGAAGCGTTGAAGGAAACGGAAGGGAAAAAAGTTGTAATTGCTACATATTCTATGGCTGCTGAGGCATTAGATATAAAATCATTAACTACTCTTATTATGGCGACACCAAAAACAGATATAGAACAAGCAGTCGGACGTATTTTAAGACAGAAGCACGGAACACCGATAGTGGTTGATATAATAGACCAACATCAACCTTTCAAAAACCAGTGGACGAAAAGAAAAGCATTTTATAAAAAACATAATTATAAAATAATTCAGACAACGAGTGATAACTATAATAAAGATGTGAATACAAAATCGTGGAAAATAATATATGATGTAAAGAAAAATAATAATTGTTTAAAAAATGGATTTAAAGAAGATGAAAAAGACGATGATGAAAACGAACCAAATGAATTATTGAAAGGAACTTGTCTGTTGAATTTTTATAAAAAAAAATAATAATATATATATATATATGCCTGAATATATTCCAGATTATCAAATTATTATTTTGAATGATGAATTAAACTTAAATTTAAATAGTAATAAAGGAAATGATAATTGGATTGTTGAAAATTTCAACAGCGTTTTAAGTGAAACCGAAAATTCAAATTTTTTATGTAAGCAAAATACGAATATTGAATTGAGTGTAGATAATTATATCAAATATATTAATATTCGGGATATAATTGATAAAAATTATGAGATTTATTTAGTTGTTGATAATAATTATTATGATGAGATAACGGATGAAGAACATTATAATCCGAAATTAAAAAATATAATATACGGAATATCATTTGTAAGATTTGAAGAAGAAATGAATACGATTTATGTTGAATTATTATGCAAAAATTACAATCCAGATATTCCTCAAATGAATTATAAACCTGGAAAAGAAATATTGAATAAAATATTTGAAAAATATGAAAATAATAAAGTCATAATAATTCAACCATTAGATGATGAAGTAAAAGATTATTATATTAAATATAAAAAACCGTTAATTAATTTAGAAAGCGAAGCTGGAAATTTTCTTTATTATGGGGATGAAAATATATTAAAAAATTATTCAATAGAAGAACTTGGAAAACTTTTTTATTCATTTTGTTCTATTAAATATTTCAAAAAAATATTTAATATGAATGATAATGAGTTAAATGAATTATTGAAAAGAAATTTAAATGATATTAAAAGTGAATTAATAGAAAGAGAGAATATTTTAGAATCAAACATTTCAGATAATATTAAAAAAATTAAAATTAATGAAACATTTAAATTTCATCTTGATAGACTAAAATATAGAAATATAAATGAAATATTACTTGCGAGTAATAATCAAACAACAGGTGGAAAGAAAATAAAAAGAAAAACAAAAAAGTTATTGAAAAGAAAAACCAAAAAAGTTATTGAAATGAAAAACCAAAAAATATTAAAAAGAAAAACCAAAAAATATTA
>Ga0136644_10003472_pt1 | contig 11807 bp, 9 predicted proteins | sample C_130820_EF_Meta_FD_94780 | JGI IMG/M metagenome (GOLD analysis project Ga0136644, IMG submission 94780) | Freshwater microbial communities from Lake Croche, Canada to study carbon cycling - C_130820_EF_MetaG (v2) (version 2) | ecosystem: Environmental > Aquatic > Freshwater > Lake | place: Lake...
AAACATATCCCCAATATATCCAAACATTTGATAAATAGCGGATGACATATTGATGCGATTTAAAATATAATCTACAAAAATTACATAGGAATTGTCATTATTTAATTCAAATATAGAAGTCAGAAAACATGTATAGTTAATAGATACAAATGATTTTATTAAATATCTAAACCCATGAATAAAACCTCCAGAAGATTTTTTATAATCTAATGAATGCATTAAAGAGCCAATAAAAAATAAATTTTTATTATTAACAGATTCATAATTATTATTTACCTTTGGATATTTGTTATGTATAATATTTATATCAAAATTAAATATTGAATTATCGAATTTCCAACCTGTGCAAAATATAATATCATCAAAATCAAAATCATTGATATTCACATAATTATATGTTCCATTATTAGAATAAAGTATACTATACTTACCATTAGTATCAAATGATTGTATTATTGATACATTAGAATTTTTAAACCCATCAACTTTATTAACTGCGTTTAAACTTTTTAATAAAAATGTATCTAAAAATTGTAAATAAATGCTTCTAATATCACCAGAATAGTGGGAAGATATAGCCCAATCATGGTGTCCGTTAGATAGTATGGTAACGGTTCTACAATATTCATTCAAAATATTTGCAAGTTCATAACTTGAGTTTCCACCGCCAATAATACAAACATCCTTATTAGCATATTGCAAAAGATTTTCTTTATCTTTAAAAAAGTCCTTTTTGTATTCGCCATAATGCTTAATTTTAGTTTGAACATTAATATTATATGTGGGAATATTGTGCTTAGACAAACCAGTTGCGACTATTAGATTTTTACATTTGTAAACATGATTAGTTGAAGTAACTAGTTTATATTTATAGATTTCGTCTTCTGTTTTCTCAACAAGAATAATGTTTTTATTAAACTCAATATTAATTTTATACTTATTTGAAAAATCATTTAAATAATCAACAAGATATTTTTTGTCTGGATAATATTTATTTGTGTAGTTTGTAAAACGAAAATTATCTTCTGTTAATAAAGAATTCCAATCATGTCTAAGATTAAATTCTAAATTATCTGTTCCAGTATATTTTTTATTAATAGATATCAACTGTCCAGAATGGGGGTACGAATCAAAAAAAGAGCCACAGTTATCATTTTTTTCAAGTATTACGTATTTAATATTATTAATATTGAAAAAATAACCGCACTGTAATGCTGCTGGACCACCCCCTAATATAATATTGTCATGGTAATTCATTTGTATACATAAAATAACAAAATATATTTATATACTTAATATTGTATTCTTATATTCATAGTCAATATAACGCGTTTTTCATTTGATTTACTAAAAAATGGATTAACTAAATGTTGTAAATTACCTTCCCATAGTAATAATGTACCTGATTTAGGTCGTATATGTAAGGTTTTATTGTTTGTTAAAAAAGAAACACAACCACAATATTTATTATTAATTTCTGGGTCACCATCGTCAATATAATAAACGCCAACAAAATAAACTTCATTAATATTATTATTAAAACTATAACTATAATCTAGGTCAAAATGTCTGTGAATATTTAAAAATGTATAATTATCATACGTCAATATGGTTGATTTGTCAATAATCAAACGAAAATCACCCAAATAATTATATACATTTTTTAAAATATCCTTAATTCCTTCTAATGTTTCGTGTCTGATAAAATTTATATACTTATTGTCATATGTATCCATAATAAAATTAATTTTAGCAGAAGAATTCTGATCAGCAAAAACAAATTCAGGTTTGAATTTAATTAATTCATTTTCAATTTTAATATCTGACGAATCACAATTGTCGTATATGTATGCTTTTAACATTTTATTTACTAATGTATTACATGACACCTGTTCTTTTATGTAAATAGGTATTGGATTTATATTAATTGTATTATTTGATAATCTAGATATTTTTATTTTAACGTCTTTAGTTTTATTAATATTATCGAATATAGTTTCCTCAGAAAAAAAAGGATTATTATTCATTATTTTATTTAAACCCAAAATGTTTATATTGTTTATGTAGCTTTTTTCCATAAAACTATAGAATATTTATGCAATTTTACCGCATAAATATCCGAATTATATACACCGATAAATCAATTAAGACGCACACGAAGTGTGCGAACTTAAATGTTCATCGGTAACGTTGCCTTTGAACACTATCCGCATTTTGTGCGGATTATAATGTTCAAAGGTGTAAAAGTAAATTATTAGGAAAATAATAATCGTTTGTATTCATTGAAATCTTTATTATATTCGTAGCTATTAATTTCACTAATAAAACGATTTGATATTTGAAAAAAATTAATTAGTTTAAACATAAAAACGCCTCTATAATTTTCATTATTAAAGATTTTATACTGTATACTATTAGCAAAATTTTTTAAGATAAAATAAATTATTTTCCATACATCACCTGTCCAAGATTCCTTGTATTTTAAAATTCCGTTTTCATAACAATGATTATTAGGTATCTTTAATTGTTCTTCATAAGTTAAAGGTAACACATCATCAATAAATATTATACCATTATTTGATATAGATAATATACTATTGTTAATGTCGTTTATAACATATTCTACTTGATGCATACCGTCTATAAATATTACATCAAACGTTTCAATATTACTAATAAAAAAATCATCAGCTGAAATTATTATTATAGAATCATGTTCTACCTTTGGGTCAGGGTCTATACCAATTTTATACAACGTATTAATGTTAAAAAACGTATCTCCAAATTCTACACCTATTTCCAAATATTTATCATTTGCGTTTAAATAATTATTAATCAAATCATACCGAGTTGTAAAAGTTTTTTTCTCTTCTATAATTATTTCATAATGTTCACAAGATAAATACATAAGGTGAAAAAATTTTGTCATTTCTTCTACTGTGTTATTAATTAGTGAAAAACACTTTATTTTTTCAAAATCAAAAAAATCTAATTTCTCACAAAGAATATGGTTTGGTAGTTTATTGTCTAATAAAATAAAATCGTTACGTTTATTAATATATAACTCTTTTATTTTTTCAATATTCTGGATTAAAGATTCTAATCCAATAATACAATATTGTTTATCATAATCAATGTTTAATAAAAGATTGCAGTATTTATGTTCATAATTATTTCGTTTCCAAATATCACTATGATTTTCGATATATATTGGATTTTCAAAAGCATCAAGTTGTTTCATTTTTTCATGAACATTGTATTTGTTATAAAATAATGGACTTATATATTGAGGTCCAATCCTGTTTATTTCATTATTACGAATAAATGAAAAATTGTTTTCATTATCATTAATGTACTGTATATAGCCCATTTTATGAATCTTTGCTATTTTTGTATACATGCTAGTTCTTAACACCAATTCATAATCATCACAAATAGGCAATTGTTCTGAGTAATTTTCAAGCTGCATCAATACATCTCTTTTCCATATTCTTGGGTGATTAGGACAACAAATTAAATAAGAAAGTGTTATATTATTAACATTAGGAGTTATATAAACACAAACCCATTTCCCATTATATTTTTGCATATAATAAGAACCATAACCTTTGCATAATATACCTTCAAATTTAAAATTATTACCATTTTCGTGTATATTAATAAAGTCCATATAAATAAAACCTATTTCACTATCCTTTTCAAATACATTTTTTGAATTTTCCAATAGTTCATCAATAATTTCATCATCATGGTCCAATTCTAATATATATTTTCCTCTACATAATGATACAGCTTCATTTTTAACATTGCCAATGCAACCACTATTTTCAGCTCTTCTATATATTCGAACACGCAAATCTGTTATTTTTTCTTTTAAAAATATAAAATTATCGTCATTATTTGAATCGTCAATTATAATCCATTCCCAATCAAAAAATGTTTGATTCAGCAAACTATTATATGGTCTTAATATTTTTTCATATGAATTAAATGTGCTAGTAAAAACTGAGAACAATGGTCTATTATTTTCACGTTTGTCAATAACGTTTTCTATATATTTTTTATTAATTTCGTCATTTAATATATCAAAACTAGGAAGTTTATCATAATGAATCCATTTTTTATTAATAATTTTCTGTGGTAAAATAGTAGAAATTTCGTTAAAATAGTCATCTTCACCAAAAGTAATTAGTAAATTGTACTTAGAATAATTGAATAAATTATTAATATGTTTACGTTCACCAGATATACAAATTGTAAAAAGAAATTTATCTTGAAATTCTAATAAATAGTGATCTATCCAATTGAATTTTTCAAATCTATAAAATAAAACAATGGGATATTTCATTTATTAATTACTATAAATATTGTATAAAAATTATTTTAAATAAGTTTTATATAAACTTATCATGGAACGAAAAAAACCTAGTATATGTTTTGCAACAATGTGTAAAAATGAAGAAAAATGCATTGAAGAAACATTGGAAAGTATTTATAAATATATTGATTATTGGATAATTTGCGATACCGGTTCAACTGATAGAACATGCGATATTGTAAATAATTTCTTTAAAACTAAAAACATTCCAGGTGAATTATTTATAGATGAATGGGTCGGATTTGATTACAATAAAACAAAACTATTTGAGAGATGTTATAACAAAACAGATTATATTTTTCATATGGACGCAGATGATTTACTTTTTGGCGAATTAGAAGTAAACGAAACAGACGATTTTGTAAACACTATTGCGTATGAAGTTAAAATGAGTAGAGGCACTACAAAATATTTAAATTTAGTTTTATTCAATAACCATTATAAATGGAAAATATGTGGTGTTGCGCATACAATTGCAAAATGTGTAGATAATAAACAAAATTTAAAAATAGGAAATCTGTCGCATAAAACTTTTTACGTATTATCAAGAGATACTGGCAATAGAAGCTTAGATCCAGAAAAATATAAAAAGGATGCATTAATTCTACAAAAGCAGTTTTTTAATACATTATATGAAGATGAAGATAATTTAAACTCAAGGTCCGCATTTTATACTGCTCAAAGTTATATGGATAGTGGTGATTATAATAACGCTATAAATTGGTATAGTTTATATTTAAAATTAAAAGATACATGGATTGAAGAAATATTTGAATCCTACCTAAGATTAGGTGTATGTTTAAAATTAATAAACGGAGACGACGCAAAAATTATAGAAAATTTTAATAAAGCAAAAGAAATATTTACAGATAGAGCAGAACCTTATTATGAATTAGGCAAGTATTATTTTGAAAAAAACAAAAAGTATGAAGCATATGTGCATTTTATGATAGCAAAAAATAAGAATTACGATGACGTGTCAAAAAAATATAATCTGTTTATAAACATTAATGCATATTCTATGGGAAATAGTATTGATGATTATTTGGTTAACTGCGTCGCATAATGATTTACACCCTTGAATATTTAAAATGGGACGCCCTTTGGGCGTCTCACTAGATATTTAAGGGCAACGTTACCGATAAATCAATTAAAAGGCAAACCGCCACGGGCGGTTTGTTCCATTTTAAATGTTCATCGGTGTAAAAATATAATTTAAATTATTTCAATCCAACCTATTATTGCATACTTATCATCACTAATAGGAATCTTACTAGTATGTGGATAAATCCACGAGGATGGAAATATTAAAAGTTTGCCTTGTTCTGGATTTATTTTAATACTATTAAGAAATTCTGTTTCCCCACCATTTTCTATTGTATTTAAATACCAAATAAAAGTAAAAATACGTTTTTTATCAGGATGTTCATCAAGATGAAAAGTATATTTACCAACATTTTTATTATATTTTCTAATTAAAAAGTTCTCTGTAAAAAATTTAGATGTATTGTGGTGTGTTGAAGAATATTTATTAATAGAATCTAAATATTTAACTATATTAGTTGAAAGTTCTTTATGTAAAAAAGTTTCAATTTTATGCCAGTTTTCAGATTTTTTTGGTATTATAAAATCATTAGAATCTAATATGTTTTTTTGCAAGCCACCAATAGTCATTCCATAAAATTTTTCTTCCTTTTCAAATAAATAAATTATTTGTTTACATAATATTTCTGGAATGGAATTTTTAAATTCTATTATAAATTCTGTCATTGTAATTAAATAATATAAAAGTTTTTATGTTATTTAATTATATATATGTCAAAATATTATTATAAAGGAACAGATATAACCGATATGATTGAAACTGGCGCAACAACATTTCCTGGTTATACAAATTTTCCTACTTTCTCAACAACTACAAATGCGCACGAAAAAATAGATGTAGGATTTGTAGATTTATACAGTAATTCTAGTGGAACATTAAAAAATTCGAACGTAAAAGCAATAAGTACTCAATACACAGCACCTTCAAGTTCAATAACAGTGCCTACTTGGTGTAATACTATAAAAGTAGCAATTGTAACTAAAAATGGAACCGCAGGTGCACAAGGTGCAAGTGGTACTGCTGCACCAAATGGTGCAGGTGCAGGCGCAGGTGCACAAGGTGGTAAAGGTGGAGATAGTGGCTGTGGTCCACAAAACCAGCAAGGTACTGGTGGCAGCGGTGGTGCAGGTGGTGCAGGTGGTGCAGGTGGTGGAGGTGGTGGAGGTGGTTCAGGTGGTGCAGGTGGTACAGGCGGTGGAGGAGTAATGACAACTACAACTTCATATTATGTACTTCCTTCTACTACTACTATAGCAGTTGGTGTTCAAGGAGATTCAAATTTTATAAATATAAACGACACTTCTAAACCATCTGGAGCTCAAACTGTTTTAAATGTGGTTGCAACCAATGGACAAAACGGCATCCAAGGACAAGCGGGGGGTAATGGTGTACAAGGCACAGGCGGACAAGGCGGGCAAAACGGACAGGGTGGTGGCCAAGCACAATGTAGTGGCTGGAATTCAAGAAATGGCGGTGCAGGGGCTCAAGGTGGGGCAGGGGCTCAAGGTGCGGCAGGACAAGCAGGGGGTAATGGTGCACAAGGGCAAAACGGCGCTCAAGGCACAGGTGGTGTACAAGGAACTGTAACTTATTATAGCACGTCCCCAAATCCAATAACAACAAGTATCGCAGCATTAAGTTCTAGTAGTAATTATGTAAATGTTTATTTTTTAAAAACGTAAATAGATAATAAAAGTTAAATAAAAAAATATATTAAAATTTAGTTACATAATAAATATAATAATGAAATTAAAAGATAATATTTATTATAAAAATTGCATCAAAAAAAATATTTCAAAACTTAATATCAATTCAATTCCTGATTTACTAATTATTGATAACTTTTACGAAGATCCAATGAAAATAAGAAATATGGCGTTAAATTTAAAATATAACCAAGTATCTTATGCACCTGGTAAAAGATCGACATCATTTTCATGCGAAGAACTAAAAGAAAAACTTCAATATATAATTAATCCATATGGTGAAATATCACTTTTTCCAATTATAAAGGAAAATGATATTTACGAATTTGATGGTAATAATAATACATATCCATTTGATAACGGAAATTTTAATTATTTTACTGCAAATGATAGTGGAAGTGGGTGGATTCATGCCGATCAAGAAGCAGATTGGGCAGGAATAGTATATTTAACAGAAAATGCGCCCATAAATTCAGGAACGGAATTTTATCAATTTAATGGGTTTGAAGGAAAAGAACTATATTACAATGAACAAACATATAATAAAATAAGAGAGTTAAATTTATACAAAGATATGTCAAAATGGACATTAGTAGATAAAGTAGGAAACGTTTTTAATAGATTAGTACTTTTTAATGCAAAAAAATACCATGTTGCGCAATATTTTTTTGGTAAAGACATTAATGATGCAAGATTAACACAAACCTTTTGGTTTAGATACAATAAAAAAAATATATTATACAAACCAATAAATAGTAAATATAATTACTTACGATCAGATGTGATAGTAATAAATGATTTTTATAAAAACCCTATAGAAGTTCGGAATTTAGCACTATCTCAACAATATTTTAGAAATGATAATAGATATCCGGGTGAAAGAAGTGTGTCTTTTTCAACAGAAGCATTAAAAGAAAAAATACAAAGTTTGTTATTACCTTGTGAAAGAATAAATTCGTTTTCTATTAATACTGATATGAATAGGTTTACAGACAATGGTTGTTTTCAATACGCAACATCAAACGATCGTTCATGGATACATTCTGATTATCCTACAGATTGGGCTGGTGTAATATATTTGACACCTGATTCACCATTAAGTTCAGGAACAGATTTTTATCGTTTTAAATATGAAAATAGTAATATAGATAGAATGACTGAAAATGTTGATAAAAATATAAAAACATTAATGTCAGATTTTAGAAATGACTATACAAAATGGGAATTAATTGATAGAATTGGAAATGTATTTAACAGATTAATATTGTTTAGATCAAGACGATTTCATATATCAGGTGAATATTTTGGAACAGATATAAATAATGGAAGATTATTTCAAGTATTTTTTTTTTCAACAGAAAATATTGGATAATAGATATAAAAACTATGAACTATTTTAATAAATAATGGAAACTTATAATATTGAGCTAGATGACAAAAATTTGATTAAGTTAAAAGATTATTTTAAAGACAAAAATATTGTAAACCAAGATTTTTTATTGAATAAACAGAAAACTAACTATGACATTATAGAAGAAGTCGTAGATTATATATCAAAATTTCATATAAATAGATTAAAATTAACTGAAGAGTATTACATTGAGTTTTGTTTTTCAAATATTAAAAGAAACCAACATAATATTTTAGTAAACAAATATCCAGTATTAACTTGCATTACCTATTTAAATGAAGATAATTCGTTAGCGATAATAACAAATATGTTGATCGAAAGCTATAAGTATAAAGAGATTAATGATGATATAAAGTTATATTGCTTGTTTCCTTCTGAATTAAAAAGTATAGTATTACCTGGTTGTTTACAAGTAATAGATGAAGGTGCTAATTCAAATAGATTAATTATAAATATATGGAAATCAGAACCATTAACAAATAATTATTACCATAACAGTAATAAAATTGAAAGTATAGTAAATTTAAAGATTAATAAGGATGATAATAGAGTAAAAACAATAATGTTTGGCAATGAAATGGAATATGGCTATTTTGAAAATTTAATATATTCAAATGAAGGTGGATTACAAAAAGAATTATTAGAAATGATTAATAAGAATAAATCAAACACACATGATGTGTATTTATTCTTAAAAGAAAACAATAAAAACCAGAAGGAAGAAGTATTAGATGAAGCAAATATACTTAATCTATTAGAAACTAAATATTCACAAAAATATTATAACAAATCTTATTATAATAATATTGTATGTGATTGGATAATGAAAGAAATTGATAAATATTCATTAAATAGTATTAATTCAGAAATTCCATTAGAAAATATTGAAACTATTGTGCCATTTATTTTATATTCTTCGATGAATATAATTGAATTAATTGAAGAATACTACAATATTAATGGGTGCAAATTTAATATTAAAAACATTTATGTAAAAAAAGACAATGTTTTTTATCAAAAAAACGAAGAAACACTAATAGTTAATATAATGTTAACCAATAATGAAAAAAATGGTGATAAATATATTTGTTTTGACAGTGGGATAAAAATAAAACTAAATATGGGAGATATGGTAGTATATAACGGAGAAGACAGATTTACAATGTTGTCTTGTTCTAATAATTACGTGTTGGTAATTGTGATTAATGTTTATAAAAAATAATCTATACTTCAAATAAATATATGTTATTTTCTAACCATTTTATAGCAGTAACGATTATTTCTTTAAAGTTTATGTCAATTAACGTATTGGTATCATTAATAACTTGTTTAATCTTATTAATTATATGAATTAACTTGTAATTTTCATATAATTTATGCAGTAAATCAAAATCAAATTGTTTTTTGTTTAATTTTGCATTAATTACGTTATGAAAAACATATAATTCATATATTAACTCTTCTCTGCAATATACATGTTTAAAATTTTGCTTACTTTCTAAATATGTCATCGAATCGGTTCTGCATATTGAACATGGATGAGCGTTGCATATTGGAATAATAACATGTTCTATTAATTTATTTACTACAATTTTATCGTATAAAACTTTAATCTTTTGCGAAGAAGTGTGAAAGAGTATCCAAAAAAAAGAATTGTTATCAGATATTTCTTTAAAAGGATTTTCTTCTAAATCCATAATTATAATATAGAAAAATTTTAATACGCTTTATAATATAGAGCGTTAAATATAATAATATTTTTTATCAACCACTAACAAAACAAATAACCTTCCTATCCCCCGAAAACCGCCGATCAGAAACCCCGCCAATCTCCACCCTACTCTTAAACATCATCTTCGTCAACTCAGTATCCACAGTATAACCGTTAGACCGCAAATAACCTAAGACAGATGGAATATCATCAGCACCCATAAAAAGATCCGTGTTTTTCCAGTTAAAACCAGAAGCTTTCTTAGGGTATCGCAAAAGAACATTAACGCAAGAACCACCTAACCCTCCTCGACCAAAATTAGGACTAGAAAATACACCAGCTTCTTGGAAAGGCGAAAGCTTAGGTAAATTAACAATTGTTACCATATCGGCCAAAACCCCTGAAGGCATTCGATCCAAGGTAATAACATTCTGATAAGCTTTAAAAAAAGGATTCAATATAGGTTCTAAATAAAGAACAAATGTAGAACCTTGACCATGTTTAGCAAAAGGGCTTTCCATTATATTATATAAATTAGCATATATAATATAAAAAATAATATAGGGAAAACACACGATTTCTATTTTTTTATACTCTATATATTTACACAATTGCAGATAGTTGAGAAAAGTTTTTACACCTTTGAACATTGTAATCCGCACAACGTGCGGATATTGTTCAAAGGCAACGTTACCGATAAATCAATTAAGACGCACACAAAGTGTGCGAACTTAAATGTTCATCGGTGTAAAAAAGCAGTGTTATTTAAAATCATTACTGAAATCTGACAATTAAACATTGTTGCCTATTATATTTCTTCAATGGTTTAAATAAGCGCTACAGTTTGAATATATTTTATTTAATTTATGGTTAATATTGCACTTGATTATAATTTGAACCTATGTAATTTATAATGATTAATGGTGTAATTCTTAATCATTATAAAAATATTTTAATTCAGTAAGGATTTAGTAAAAAACTAGTATTATTATATTATATATGGCTTATAGAACTACATTAAGTGCTAATGGAAATCAACTTATACTAGGTGGAAATGTAGCAAATGATTATGCAAGCGTAAGTATTGCAGGAAATGTAGGTATAGGAACATTAAGTACTAATTATGCTTTAAGTGTAAATGGAAGATTCGACATTATAGGAAATTTATATTTAAATGGATCAGCAGTAAGCATTGGTGGTGGTGGCTCTTATAGTATAAAAGATAGTAATTTAACAAGCAGTACTACTTATAAAAAACATATTCTTTCTGTTCCAGAAAATACCATAATAACGTCATCCGGAATAACTGCTAATATAGATGTAGATCAACCGTTTAGTGGTAATATAACATTAACATATGGACCAAGTATTGATCGTAGGTGGGTTATGGGGGCTAGTGGATTCAACACATTATTATATTCAAGCAATGGTACAAATTGGACAGGTCTAGGAGCAACAATATTTTCAACTCAATGTAATGATGTGCAGTGGAATGG
>Ga0136644_10003474_pt1 | contig 11801 bp, 21 predicted proteins | sample C_130820_EF_Meta_FD_94780 | JGI IMG/M metagenome (GOLD analysis project Ga0136644, IMG submission 94780) | Freshwater microbial communities from Lake Croche, Canada to study carbon cycling - C_130820_EF_MetaG (v2) (version 2) | ecosystem: Environmental > Aquatic > Freshwater > Lake | place...
AGATTAAATGTTACAACACGATATGTCTGGGCGGTTGTTGGAAATTATGGCTCTTCTACAACCGCTTCATCTGGTATTAGCTGGTATTATGGAAGTGCAGTCCCTCCAAGTGTACCAAGTATGTCAGGACCCACAACAGTAACAACACTATCACCAGGGTTATTATTATCTGCTTCACAAACACCTCGTGGATCAAGAACTTCTACCATGTCAAACTCTATTACATACACATCAAGTGCCACTATATCTAGAGGAGTTGAGCCTTCTAACACAAACACAGTATCACCAAGTATGGTACCAAGTATGCCGTCAACGTTATCATCTACATCTTCTTCTTCAAACACAATGACACCGTCTCAAACATTTTCAGATTCTTCATCAAGAACTTCTACACAGACTCCCACAAACAGTATTTCATCAATACCAAGTAATTCAAAATCTATGCCTCCTTCTCCAACAAGAACTGCAAGCTCTACGGATACACCTAGCCATACACCTATAGAAACAGATACACCAACTTACACAGAAACCAGCTCTCCTTCTTATACTTCAAATCCATCTCAATCATTTGGCGGTTCTTTAACACAAACACCATTAGCTTTTCTACAGCTAACAACAACAGCGACAGCAATCTACAATACAATACCTTCTGATAAACCAGCAGAAACAAGTCAAGCAAACACGTATGGTTATATTGGTCTTGGTGTAGGTCTTGGTATGATTGCTACATTTATAGTTATTGCGTCATATTATGTGAATCATAAAAAGAATAAGAAACTACAAAGGCCACTTTCTATGAGAAATATAATTTATATGGGTGGTACAGATAGTGTTCCTTCTGACAATCCATTATCATTAAATCAAGTCACATTTCGTTACTCAAAGGATATGTTAGAATCTCCAAAAAGACAAACATTTGACCCAGTTGTAGTTCGTAGTGAGAATAACATTTAAACATTTACAATATTAATATAAAATTGATTTTACTTATGTATTTTGAATAGTATTCAAAATGCAGAAGGAAATAGTTCAAGGTATTCCATACTGGAAAGACAAGTCGAATAATCTATATTCTTTCGAGCCAGACAAGAAGAATCTGATTAATCTTGGTACTTTTGATAAAGAAGTAGCAACTCTAAAAGAAGGTTGGCAGGCACTTTATAAAGAAAGACTTGACAACTATCGGAAAAATTTGAATAAGCGGGAGCGTAAAGAAAATAAAGCAAAATGAATAAATCATTTGTATCTGCTGATACAATTCTTGAAACAGCAAATAGCATTCCAAGACCTATCATGATACCAAGTGTTGCCGTTGGATATATTGCTGACTTAATTATAAATATGGCAAAAAATAAAGTTACTGCCGCTGACATGTTGGAGCATAACCATACTGTCCCAATAAATACTGCATCCGTTCCAAATCAGTCTTAAATTTGATATAGTTTCCATTACCACTGGCATTGTTATTATTTGCGCCATTCACAGTTGATACGCCAACATAAATCATATTACATCCTTTTTGATATTCCGGAGATTCAAAAGTAAAAATTGTACTTACAACTGTTTGACAACTGCGAGTATTGTTTTGCATCCTAATAAACAATATTTTTTTAGTTTTCTTGAACGACGTTCCAATTAGAATTAGGATATTGTTGTTGATGAAGATACTGGCCGTTTAGAAATGAATTTTTTTCAGTATAACTTACAAACATATAATAATTTGAGTCAATGCCAGTACCACTTCCATGTAATGTACTTACATTACTGTTATATGCTTGAATTCTATTGTAATCGGCCCATGCTTGTTTATAAATTTGTAATTGAGATTGATTAATATTTGATATTCTATTTAATGTAAATTGCGGCCCATAACAATTGCTCATTTTCTTAATGAGTATATAGATATTATGGCTTCACCTATTCACTTTCCAGGAACAAATATACCACCTATGTTTGTTGATATTGCTAGAACCACAGAAGAATTGCGTAATGGTTTAAGTAACAGAACTTTATTAGCACCAAGAACAGGAATGTTATTCATTTTTCCAAATGTAGCCGTTCACAGTATGTGGATGCCAAGTATGAATTTTCCTCTTGATATTGTTTGGATAAATGAAGCAAAACAGATAGTGAAAATTGAAGCGAATGTTACACCATGTAGTGGTAATAAGAACTGTAAGTCATATAGCTCTGATATACCAATTAAATATGCTATTGAAATGAATGCAGGTTATGCATCTCAGGCGGGTATCCGTGTGGGCTTACAACTAGTTTTTTAATGAAGAGTGAATAAATATAGTAATTGATTTAACTCTCCTAACATTTCATCTCTAACATTTATTAAATCAGTATCATTTTCTTTGAGTTTTTTTACAAGTTCTGTATTAAGATATAATATACATCTTTTAATGAAATTGATAACTGAGGTCTCCGATAAATTTTTTACACTTACAGAAGCTGTAGAGCTTGTCATTTTCATTCGCCCATACTTTCCCATATAGACTTCCACATATTTATCTATAGAGCCATCTAATGCTTCAATAACGTTATCTGTTGCTTTATGTCTAGAATATACCTTTGTTTGCCAATGATATAACTTAATTTGTTCTCTCATTGTAAAAAAAAATTGGATGTCCTTTGCGCTCATACCTACTATAATGTGTGAATCTTGTAAAGATGTTTTGGGTAAATGTGTTAAGAAGCATGACTCTAAGAACTGTCCATTAAAGAAAGGAAGTTATTGTTGTCTATGTGCTTCTTACGGCCATAGCATTAAAAGATGTCCGAAAGATATCTCATACCGGGAGGCACAATTTCTAGAGCAGTTAATTCCAACATCAATTTTAGAACAATATGGAATTAATACAAATACGCCTTTTAAAGCCACGAAGGAACCATTAGTTCCAAATAAAATAGTTCTTGATTATGTTGATGAGCCGAAAGCAATCCGTTCCTTATTGAAAGCGTATGGAGAGCTTCCAAAGAAAGAAGAACGTGATAAAGGAAAATATAAAAATCAACTTCAAAAATTGGCAAAGAAGAAAAATATAATACTTGTGCCACATGTACTTGAAAAAAATGATATAATACAATTAGATGAGTAACATATCTGGATATTCAGCAAATATTCCTATAATACCAAAAGTATCTGGAATAGTAGATATATCAAGTAATGTATTTCAACCTGTAAATACATTTTTTCTGGAATCAGATAAACAAATAGATGAATCCATAAACCCAGTATACATTTATAAAGATTCATTCATATCGTTAAGCAAACCTTTAGATATTATTCTGAAAAGCGTAAAACGTGATAGAGTTATTTTAATAGATGAGCCGACAAATAGTTCTTATGAAACTTATGAATCAACCGTATTATATATTTTAAAACAACTGTCTAATAAAATCAACAATATCTATATACACAATGAAAAATATTTAGATAATATTATAGATAATATAAGTAAATATAAAGGTCTCATAAATGGTATTTATACTAAAGTATATGGGCTATGTGGTAATAATAAAAATGATTTATTACATTTATATCCATATTATATAAATTTGGAAGTATTACAGTCAAATACTGAAAAGTTAGCAAACCAGAACATGAGCTTAGTCGTTCAAACAAATAGTGTTTGTAAATATACTTCTAGAGTATCTAACACTTTTGGTTCTCAACTTTGGCTTCTTGATTTTTTATTTCAAGTAAGCATGGGTGGTGTAGGGAGTGTTGTAATTGAATCAAGTGATTTTAATAATATATATGCCTACAATATATTTAATCAAGTAACAAGTGGCTCTCAACTGTATGAAGGTAAAGTAATTCCCAAAATATCTGGTGTAGCAGTGTATATTAATAAAAATAATGAGAACGGTCAAACTGTAATAGTTATAAATAAAGGTTACCAAGATATTCAATTAAGTATTAATTTAGATACACAATATTATGGAAAATTATATTCATTTAATACAAATCAATTAGAAGATAGTGAATTTGGAATATCTTATGGAGAAATAACATATAATAGTGGGTCGCCAATTCAAATGAAAACAAAAGAATCAAATATAAGACTTAGTAAAAAAAATAATGTAAAGTCTTCAGAACATACATATACATTTAGTGTTGCAAAGAAATCTGCCGCTATTATGAAGGCACCATTTAATTCACTTTCTGGTGGTGCTATGTTTGCGCAGATTAATAATGAAGATGAAAATTCTACACTTGTAACCGCAAGATTTAACCAATTAACTGATGAATATGATTCTATTCCTGTTCTAACAACTGTGACAAAATATAAAGAAATGTTGTCTAATTTATAGAGGGTCTAAATAATTTTTCATTCTATAGTATAGGAAATGCCAAACTTTACAGGTGGTAAAAATTATAAGAAATCAAAACATGCTTCAGAAGCCCCAACTTTCGTAGAGCCAGAAGAAGGACAGTTGTATGGTCGTGTCTTACAGGTTCTTGGCAATCGTAACACACTTGTATATTGTAATGACAACGTTGTAAGATTATGTCATATTCGTGGCTCTATTAGAAAAGATATGTGGATTAGCGTTGGAGATATTGTACTTACTTCAACTCGTGATTTTTTAAGAGATGTAAAAGATAAATATGAAAAAGGTGATATTTTACATAAATATGATAGAGAAGACTTTTCTAGATTAAAGAAAGATGCTACTATTAATGCAAAATTATTTTCAACTCTTGAAACAGCAGATTTGAATCAACTCAAGCGCATTAAGGAACTGAAAATAGATAAGAACATTTTTAATACTGAAGAAGACGATGGCATTGTCTTTGAAGATGGAAAAGAATCAGATGACGATGTTGATATTGATAATATCTAAGAAGTAATCGTAAATTTTTCAATATTAGAACAATTGATAAATCTAGATGAATACAAATAGCCCAGAATTAACAGGAATAGTAGGTTCTTCTTCATTTGCATCTGCTGATTTTCCGGACGCCAATGAAGTTTCTTTATACGATTATTCGATAGCAACAGAATCAAATTATTCTACTGCTGTAAATAATGCTGTAATAAAGCACTATAGTGAAATTAAGGATAAGCAATTGAATATAACAGAAAGTTTAACAAATTCTTGGAAGAAAAAATTTAGAGATTTTTTAATGGTTAAGAATAAAACAGTTTTAGAGTTTTTATCTTCAAAGTTAAAAACACATCCAGTACTTGGTAAAACAGAACATTTTATTTCTACATTTGGAAAGAAGAATTTAAATTTTAATCAACAAAGCATACGTGATATATGTTTTGATATTTCATGTAATAATGTTCTAGACGAATATAATGCGCTATGTATTTCTAAAGAAATGTTACCACTTGAGAAATATATAGAGCAGACAAAATATATTCTTGATGAATATAAATTAGTTGGAGAAAAGATTCTTGATAAACAAGATTTATTAAAAAGGAAATTAGATTCATTAGATTTAGTACAATCGAAGTTAAAGAATATAGTTGTTTTAAACGAAAATCAACATTATGATGAACTTATGGAAATAAGTCACAAGTATTTTAATAAGATTTATGATGATAATTTAATAGAAAAAGATTATAATGATTTAATGTCTGAGTATAAAAAATTCATTCATCTACGTGAAGTATTAAAAACAATAAGGTCAGTTGATGTTAGTGAAAAAGAGCCATTATGTTCTATATGCTTTAATGAAAGTATATTATATGCTTTTGTTCCTTGCGGTCATACATTCTGTAATACATGTATACGAAGACAGAGTATGAACTGTAGTATATGTAGGTCCGCTATTCGTGATAGAGTTAAACTATTTTTTACTTAATAGCAGCATAATAATGATTGGGTTTTAGATATGCTTTTCTAAGAGCCTCTGCTTGCTTTGTATCAAGATTATATACTTTGATTGCGGCATCAATTACTTTCTCAGCAATACGAAGCCATACGATACGAAAGAAATCAAGACCAATTTGCTTTCTATCCATATTATTAATAACAAAAATTTTAGTTTTTGTTTTAACAATTTTTTATATTTTTAGTATTCGTCAGCTGAATCAAATGTGCCGGCGCCTTTACAAATCTCGCATTTGCCATCACAAATATAGCCACAGAATCCAATCCCATCGTCTTCGACAATAGTTTCTAGGAACTTATCATAGTCTTTTGAAATCTCTTCGCATGCTTCGAGAAATCCTTCTGGATATTCATCATCTTGAGAAGACATTGTTGATACTTTATTTTATGAAAATATTTTTCAATTTTATTAGTAGAATGAACGCCCCACCCCCCAGCAATGTTGGAATGAATGCTAGTATGAATATGCGTAAAAATGGCGTCTCCGGCGGAAAGTCTAGAAAGGCTAGCAAGAAGAATATGAAAAGAGGTAAGACAATGAAAGGCAAGAAAGGCAAGAATCCCTATATGGAGTTCGTAAAGAAGAACCGTGCGGGCGTTGTAAAGGATTTAGGGAAGGGTGCTTCTATTATGGATGTAGGCAGAGAGTTAGGTAAGAGATATCGTGCCATGAAGGGGTCAAGTGCTTAAGCACTAGGGGTGAATCAAGTGCTTAAATCATCGACTTCATATAGTCAATTTCTTGTGCTTGTGAATTATTAATATTATATGCTAATTCTTTTATTCTAGGATTTTTGGTATTTTCTAGAATATGCGAACTCGTTAATAATGCCATAGAATGATGGGGTATCATATCATGTAAATATTGGCTATCTCCAATAAATAATTGATTTCTGATTGCTAGGATAGATAATATTATGCCTATAAAACTGATAATTAAAAGTTGTATATCATTATAATTCATTATAAGTAACATTGAAAATCCCATAAAAAAAGCACTATATATATTATTTAATGATACTCTATAATCATTTAAATTTTTTATCATTATTATCGGCATACCTAAATCAATTAAGAACATAGCTAAAAACATGTATAAGTGATTCATTCTATTTATATATTATTTTAATTATCAGTACTAATCCAACTATCATTGTACTTCTGAATAAGATTAATAAACTCATCAATTCGCTCATTATCCATTTCTTTTAGAGTAGGGTAAATGCTTGCAAAGAGGTCGTAAGGATTTTCAACAACTGTGTTGGGTGTCTCTGAGCGAATAGTATTAATTTCACCGCGAATAATACTTGCTAGTGTTGAGATTACACGATTTGACTCTTCAATAGAGTTTGTATTATAAGACATGAATACACACGCATATACGGCAAGAAGAAGACCTAGGCTGGCACCAACATATGAGAAATCAGTAATAACACTAAGATAATCTTCCATTTTTGTGAATACATAATTTTAAGGAAAATTTTTTTCAATTTTGGCTTAAAATTGTAGCACATATAATATAAAGAATGGAACTACAGAAACAAATGACTCTTGATAATGATAACAAATCAGTACGCTCGAATGCAACAGTTGAGAATACTCTTACACAAGAGGAAATCATTAAGGCGCAGCAAGAGTTATCTCAACTATCTAATATTATTAAGGAATGGAAGGAAACCAACGAGCAGATTAAAGTTCTAAATGAGCAGATGCGTGAGAAGCGTAAGCGTATTAAGGTACAAGAAGAGATGATTCTTCGAATTATGAAGAAGCATAATATTGGTGCGCTAGATCTGAAAAGCTCTGGTGGCCGTATTTTATACAAACGCTCTACGACGAAAGGCGGTATCAATGAGAAGATTCTTTTTGGGCTTCTTACTCAGCATCTTAAATCTGAAACTGATGCTGCAGCTGCTATTAAATATATTACAGAACATCGTGAGGCTAAGACAAAGGAATCTCTACGGTATGAAAAGGATTAGCCTTCCCATAAAAATATGAGAAAGATTAGCCCTTCCCATAAAAATATGAGAAAGATTAGCAAGCTAATCTTCCATAGTTCTTACGAACTGAAAAGGACTAATAACAAAAACCCTAGTATAATATAGAATGGTATTATCTGCTGGTATTAAGGCTGCTCTTGAAGGATTCACCGGGACTTCCGACTCAAAGGACCGTCGTTCAGCATATGTTGATTTTGTATCATATTTACTCGCCTATATTCTTGCTATGATTATTCTTGGGTTTGTAGGAAAACTCTTATGGAATAATATTGCTGTAGATTTAATTAGTGTGGCCAAGCCCGCTAAGTCTGTGTGGCAGATTATCGGATTAATGATTCTCACATCATTAATGGTGCCTAAGTAAGTAAAATAAGTGGTAATATTATTATCATATATTTTAGAAATGTCATCATGGGTAAGCACATTGCCTTCAAAAAGAATTATTCTAGGATATAGGCAAAAATATCCAGAAGGTAAATTTATTGTAAAAACAAAAGAGGCAACCGTTGTATCTTCATATTATGAATTTAATTCAAAACATACTGTAGAACAATATAAAATATGGATAAGATTATTTCTTGAATCAATATCTTGTTATTTAGTATTCTTTACCGATTTAAAGTCAAAAGATTTTATTGAAGATTGTAGGAAACTTTATAAAGATAAAACACATATAATTATACTTGATAAATCTGAATGGAACGCAAATAAATATGGAGAAGAAATTTGGAATAAACAATTTGAAAAAGATGACGAAAAGGGTATACATAAATCTCCAGAATTATATAAAATATGGTATGAGAAAAAGGAGTTTGTTAAAAAAGCAATTGAATTAAATCCTTTTAACCATGATGATTTTGTATGGACGGATGCTGGATTTTTAGGAAGAAGGCCTGAAATTATTCAACTTATTAAGAATTATCCAAATGCAAATAGAATACCTACAAATAAAATGTTAATGTTAAACTATTTTCCATTTACTTTGAAAGATAATATTGAAATGCATGGGATTATAGGAGGAGGCTCTGGGAAACCAAGAATTCAAGGTGCTATTATGGGAGGGCATAAAGATGTTTGGTATAAATATGATACTATATATGATTCAATGATTCAAAAATACATCAAAGCAGATTTATTTATGGGTAAAGACCAAACTATTATGGCAAGTATTGTACTGAATCATAAAGATATCATTTCTCTTTTAGAACTAAAAGATATATGCCCCGAGAGTTGGTTTTATCTCGGATTATTTCTAGGTGTAAATGAAAAACTATATTCTTTATTTATGTCTGAAAAAGATAATAGCGTGAAAAAAACTTATAAACAAATGCTAAATATTGTATAGATGCAAATATATAAAAGAAAATGGTATACATTTGGAATAATAGATTATATATATTATTTCAAATATGATGGTTATGTCGTTTTTATTAAAGGCGGTATTAGTAAAAAACTTTTAGAATGCTCTATTGATGAATTTACACACTGTGCTGATAGAATAGCATTAAGAAAAGCATTGAATGCTTATAATAAGATTATAGATGAGAATACATATGTCACATATGGAGATATTGATTAATTAATAGTACCCCTTGTACTCACGTAACTCCGATAATTCGGGAGGTGTATAAGGATCGACTTCACGAGGACCTTTCTTTCCAGCAATTTCTACATCACCCTTAAGACACTGTGACTTAGTTATATCAGAAATATCAATAATTAGATTTTTAAGTAACATATTTGTCTTCTTCAAGTCTGAGTCAGATATCTTAAAACTAGAGCAAAGACGACGGACTAATTCTTTACTTCTTCTTTCCCATTTATCAAGAATAATATCCAGGTCACGAGGAGGAATTGTCTTTGCTAAACACCGAGCAGCGGTTTCTGCAACAGGCTCTATATCATGTGCCGTAGAATATGGCTGATAACGAGTGGCCTCAACAATTCCAGAAGGACTCATAACATCTTTCTTTAAACAAGCCATCTTACTTAGTATTAAGGCAAGTTCGCGTAAATCATCAGGACCTTCTTCAGTAGTATTATTCTTGGAAGAAAACATAGTATATAAATCGGAAGCTTCTTGAGATTCTCTTAGACAATCGGGAACACCCGCTCCTTTTGCGGGTCCAACGAATCCTTCAGCATCCGCTTGAGACTCTGCTTTAGAAAGATGCCATACCGTCATTAAAAAATAGACAGCGACACCAGTTACAAGAATGGCTAATAAAAATTGTGTTAAAGTTTCATTAAGATTCATCTAATATGACTATACAAGATTCCTATCCGCCATATCTAGTGCGTTGCGATTCTCAGCCTCTTTCTCCTCTGCCTTACGTCTCATCCAAATATCAATGTTTCTGACGTTCACGCTCTCCTCTTGTTTCAATGCGAGATTGTGTACGATGACTTGGTTCTTCTGTCCGATGCGGACAGCACGGCCGATACCTTGATCGATAGCGGCTTGCGTCCACCACGGGCTACTGAAGACAATGCGGTCAAACTCTTGAAGGTTCAGGCCTACACCACCAGCCTTGAGTTGGCACAGCAAGATGTCGCAGCGCTTCTCAGACCCATCTACAAACGGCTCACGAACCTTCTTTAGACTACTAGTCTTCTCAGCCATGTCGAGAGAGCCAGAGTAGGTCTCAATGTGGCGGACAAAGTCTAGCGTTTGTAAATATTTTTCAAGCAAATGCATCTCCTCGTGAAAGTGACAGAAGATAATCCACTTGTGGTGCTCATGTGACTCCTCCGTCATCAACTCTTTTATTTTTAAGAACTTTGTGCTGGGTTCTAACCAGTCTTTGTAGATACCATGCATCTTCTTCTTGCGGGCATCGATATAGACTTGCGGGTGGATACTCAGCTGGCGGAGCATGAGAATGAGTCGCAGAATAATGAGAGCATTCTCATTATAGCTCAACTGTGCCTCGACATTGCTCTGAATCTTGACATAGAAGTTTTCCTCATCTTGACTCGCAAAGTCGAGACGGTGGTTCTTGATGATGGGCGCATTGGGTGCGTCGGATATGGAGCTGCGCAACTGCTCCATACTGCGTGCAAGAGCGTAGGTACTCATAAGCATCTCAATCTTCTCTGAAACTAAGGACTTATCGAGAAGCGCAAACAGAGTGTAGATGTCATCGATAGAGTTCACGACGGGTGTAGCGGTTAGAAACCACTTGGAATTCGTGTTCTTACAGATGCGGCGCACAGTGTTGAAGGCAATCTTCTCAATTACGCCTTTAGAAGCAATCTTATTACAGATGTTCTTCACGCCGAGACGGTGCGCCTCGTCGCAGACAATGCGGTCGAATGTCATACGCTCAATGAACTTGATGTTGTTTGCGAGACACTCGTAGCCGATGAGATAGAGGTGCCTAGGGTTGAGGAAAGGCTTTGTCTTGAGTTCCCATGTGTTCTTTTTGGTGTTGTACGTGAAGCAGCGAATCTTACAGAGCTCTGCGGTATCCTTCCACTGGTTGATGACGGCAAGAGGGGCGACGAGTAGCGTAGAGTGAGATGAAGACTCTTTGATGAGACCGAGCATTTGGATGGTCTTGCCGAGACCCATCTCATCACACAGCAGACCGCCTCGGATAAGACTATCTTCACGGTTGAGGAGCCAACTCACGCCATACTCTTGGTGAGGCTTGTAGGTGAATCCCTCCCAGAGGGGCTTTAGAGATGTCATATTGCTTGTTAAATTTACTTTATCCATGGGAAAAGTTCAATTTTTTGGGGTGTTTACCTAAAAAAAATATTGTATTTGTTTTTTGTGTTTTAGTTATTTTTTCTTTGTTTTTTGTGTTTTACTTCTTTTTTCTTTGTTTTTTGTTGTTTTACTCAGCCCCTGTCTCGGCGACAACCTCTGCCTAGGGTACCTCGGCTACCACCTCCTCATTCTTCTTCGTCTTCTTCGAAGGGCCGCGACCCTTCTTA
>Ga0136644_10003477_pt1 | contig 11798 bp, 6 predicted proteins | sample C_130820_EF_Meta_FD_94780 | JGI IMG/M metagenome (GOLD analysis project Ga0136644, IMG submission 94780) | Freshwater microbial communities from Lake Croche, Canada to study carbon cycling - C_130820_EF_MetaG (v2) (version 2) | ecosystem: Environmental > Aquatic > Freshwater > Lake | place: Lake...
AACAGGTTAATATTTTATATAATTTCAGTAAAATATATAAAATGCACTACACTTATATAATCCATTATGGAAAAACAATATCAAATACTCACTGATAAAGACATCAAAACAAACCCATTTACACCCAAATGGCGTCCGACTAGATATTCAAGGGCAACGTTACCGATGAAGATTTACATCTCACTTGCAAAGTGGGTGTTTTGAATGTGCAAAGGTGTAAAAATGGGACAAATCTCTTATTGCGCAGGAAGGTAAATAATTATTTATTTATGAATCATTTTGGAACCAACCGTGTACCATAATATCACAGAAACAGCGCTGCCAACAGCAAAACCGTGGCCAGCCATTAACATTGATTTCTCAATCAAGAAATAAAATATAACTGGCATAATAAGATACGACAATAATATGTAAAACGCCATAATGGCAATAAACTTTTGGAAATTTCCGTCCATATTATATTATACGTTGTGATAAAAATACTAAATAAAATGGTTTGGTTGCGCATTTCTTTGTATTGCCAATTTTACATCTACTGATTTTACTTTTGTAATTTGTATAGGAGCACATGTTCTCGAAAAAATGTAATTTGGTTATTTGTTACCAGATGTCAGCACCGGCGTCTGTGAATATCCATCGTCAGCCAGCCGTTTACAAATATTTTTATAAAGTGCTAAAATATCAATCTGGTGATGGCTAGCTCTAAGACATTCATTAATAGCATTCGAAAATGCACCGACACCTTCATTCAGTTCTCGACTATATGTATCTGAACTCGTTTGCGAATCTTTACAACCACTTAGTGCATACATATTGGGCGAAATATGCACAATGTCATTATGTGTCGTCCTTTCAATTTTTACTGTATTATTTGGCTGCATATTAGCAGTCCACGGGAATTTGCATATATTTCCACTATGGCAACAATCAAAAATAAGCACAACGGTACAGTTTGTGTCTACATATTTCAAAATATTAAATAACATGTCATCTGTTATGAAGCCAACTGTTTCATAATCGACTGGAACTATTACATCTCCCAAGTGGCCGGTATTATTTATTTGTGAACCGTGACCACTATATTGTACCCAAACTTCATCTAAAGCTGCACTCATGCTAACGATTTTTTCTAATTCACTAATTATATTTGAATGAGTTGGTATTGTAATTCCATTATCCATATCGTCGCGTAACATAGTAATTTCAGCCACGTCGTAATCATATGCATCTATTAACATATTTCGTGCATTTATAATATCGTCAATACATCCATTCAATGAAATTTCTGGATTATTAATGTAATTAATTCCAATTAGTAGGGCACGCCGCCCAAGATTTTTGTCTGCAGGTCCCATTAAGATATATAACGATAGAAATACTTACAAAAATAATTGCATATTGTATATATGGAAATAGTAATCCCGAGTTCCGATTTATATAAAATTTGTATATTAGATTCAAAAGGTACACCTAAGCGAATCATTGTTTATAATGGAACGAATTCAGAACATGCTATTACGAAAGACGATGAAATATTTAGCGAAGATGAAAGAATACGAATTGGCATTGAGCAACCCGAAATTGTATCATCATCACAACAAATCCATAAAGACGATTCTATTCGTATTATTAAAAAGAAAATCATTCAAGAATTAGGAAAAAACAATTTATCCTATGATGAACTATATTTATTCTCTGGACGTCGCGATAAACTCCACTTATTAAAAACGTTCTTGGAAATGACCGAACACGGCAAAAATGATTTCAATAAACATATGGCAGGACAATTTCTGTTTAATATTTTAAATGACACCGCTACGGACAGAGCAAAGTCATTCAGTGAGCGCATAAATAAGGACGTTTATTCGTATGACGATTTTAATAAAGAATTCAAACAGGCCGATGACCTATATAATATTTTTATTCCCCTTGGCCGTAGGTTCTCAGAAACCCAGGATTTATTATTCTCTGGTAGCCCATTTGATATTTTACCTGCAACCGAACCTACCTATCAACCATCAAAAAAGAATCGACTCGATACTTTTGATAACCATCTGTTATTAAATTATGGTAATTTAATCGATAATACCATATATGTTTGTTTGGCTGGCGATGTTCTCAATTTTGCTTTATCAGAATCGGTAAACGAGGAATATATCATGCGATTATACTTCCCTCTATTAGTTGAAAAGGGTATTCTTTCGCAACAGGCTCTATTAGAGAACAAGGAGGAACTTATTAAACAAACCCAAGAAATAATGAAGGAAAAAACGATGAAAATCTACGACGTGGTCGACTTATATTATGATATTTATCATAGCAGAACTAGCGAAATTGCCTATTTAAAAAAAGGCATACAGGCATTTGAAGTTATCTTACACCCCGAGTTCAAAACGCTTTTGCCATTAGATATTATTTTTAAACAATATCACGCTAAGCGTCATGTGCCATATATAAAATATAATCAGGGTAAACGTCACGACCCCGTCTATCGTTTATATAGTACCCAGCGCACTCGTAATGGTAAAAAAATCCCGTATTTACCAAAGAGTCAGATTTTGGCATTATCAAAATTATATAGCACTGGAAAAGGCCGAAAAATTACTATGTTTATACAATCGGAATATGAGGGAATGCCCGTAACTCTATTTTTGGACCTAGAATATAATGGAAATATTGTTGTGCGCTCTGAATTAAAACGCCCAATAACCGTACGCGAAATAAAAGAAATATTAATTAATATTATCAACCCTGAACTACGTATAGTCAACGATTTATTAGAGTCAAATGGGTATCACATAGATTTATTTAATGATTTAAAAGACGACGCGCTCGAAATCATAAGTTTGCAATATGATATGTTGGTCGATTACCGCACTGACATACGATTGGCCGACTATGTGGATTTCTTATCTTGTGCCTTTGAAATTATTGATAAAAATATTGATAAGGGCGCGCTATTAAAATTTAAACGCGTCGAAAACTATCGAAAGATGGATGCCATGGCATCTATGATTACGATGGCGTTAAAACATAATGATAGTGATAAAAACGTGATAGACTTATTAAAAGTAAATTTTTTATTATCAGAAGAGGAGGCGCTTGCTAAGTTCCGCGATTATATGAATGAGCATGTGCGCATCGGCGGTCATTATGTGAATAAATCAATTGATATTGCCGAGAACCCAGGATTTCCTGTAATAATAAAGACAGTGCCATTTGAGAATAAAATGACTATTGAAATCCAGGATATTAATTCGTTTGAGTTTATTGATGTGTTGGACGTTTATATTGATAGTTTTTTACGTATTACGCAATTCCCCGAGACTACAGTAATAACAAAACAACAGGTTTTGGAATTATCAGCGAGCATTAGACGCGCTGTCGATGCACCACATGTATTAAATGTTTTACAAAGCAACATCAAGCCGGTTCTCGATATTCAGCCTTTCCGTATCCAAGAGGATGACGAAGAGGAGGGCGGGATTTTATTCGAGGAGGAGGATGAAGGCGAAGACGATGATGTCAATGGAGGTATTTTATTTGAAGAGGATGAAGATGGTGGCGAAGATAATGATGCGAATGATGGTGGTATTTTATTTGAGGAGGAGGATGATTCAAGTCCAGATGAAACTAGTGCGGAATTAGAGAAACGTAAGCTCCAGGTTGGCGGGTTCAAGGTATTCTTTAAAAAGCTAAAAGAAAAGGAGCCAGAATTATTTTTAATACGGAAAGAAGGTAACTTTGGCGCATATACTGGAACATGTCCCGCGAATACTAATCGTCAACCAGTAATATTGTCCGAAGAAGAAAAGAAAGAAATAGATGAAAAATACCCGGGTTCTTATGAAGTCGCTATGCCATACGGCACGAACCCTGATAAAAAATTCTGGTACATCTGCCCTAGATATTGGTGCGTAAAAACGAATCGCCCTATGACTAAAGAACAATTTGAGCGTGGTGAATGTAATGGGCAGACTGTTGTTGATGATAAAAATGTTTATGAATTTACAGACGAAAAAGAACACAAAGATAAAGACGGCAATTATCGTCTACATAAACCCGGGTTCTTAGAGCAAAATAAACACCCCAAATATTGCGTTCCATGTTGTTTTAAGAATATGAACTCAGATAAACAAATCCGCCGTCGCGAAGAGTGCAATGTCGCTGATTCTGACCTAAGCACTGGCTTAGTGAATGACGAGAATACCATTAAAAGACTCGTTACCAAAAAAGCGGACCTAGTTTATAAAATAAAAAAATATCTAAAAGAGTATGGTAAATTAGATAAAGTTGCTATTCAAGCCAAACTAGATGAATGGGAAGACCGTGAATATGAACTAATCGAAGAACTCGAAGCCCAATACAACGAACAATTGAACGCAATAGTTAAAAAGGCCGATAAAAAACCTGATAAAAAGGCCTCTGATAAAAAGGTTAAAAACGTTTATCATATTCTTAATTTTGATAAATTCCCCATAAACCAACATCGCTGGGGATATTTACAGCTATCGCTCGAATTATTTTTACACACAGATAATTCTACTTCTGCGACAAAAAATAATCCCGCTATTTTAAAACCTAATGAACGCCCCTTGCTGAGATATGGAATAGAACAATCGCGCCATCAATCATTTGTCGGTTGTTTAGCCGACGTCTATACTTATTATGTTCCTGGAGCAACACCCACCATAAAAGAGATGCGCGAAATACTTGCAACGGCGATTACGATTGATATATTTTTAAAGGCACATAATGGTTCTCTTGTTTCCGTTTTCCAACCACCTTCGGTTTTTAAAACAGTGACCGATTTAAACGTCGAATCCTATCGCAACACAGAGTTTTATAAGAGCTTTGCACCAGCCGACTTAGATAACCCTGCAAAAAACAACTTTTTAAAATATACGATTGTATCCTATGAGAACTTTTTGAAGTTTTTAAGAGACGACGATTCTTTTATTGACCACACTTATTTATGGGATATAGTAACTATGAAGGAAACCAATTTATTCGGCAATGGTTTAAATTTGGTTATAATGGAAATTACACAAAAAGACATAACTGATAATGTTGAATTAGTTTGCCCTACGAATTCTTATGCTGAAGAATTATTTGATACCAAAAAGGGCACGGTTTTAATAGTAAAACAAGACGAATTCTATGAGCCCGTCTATGCTTATGGCAATACTTATAATGAACCAAATACGAATACGCGCAGTCAGGCAATAAAAGTATTCCAGAAAAAGGACACGCCGAGAAAATTATTAGAGGTTTTGGATATGATTCAACGTAGCACTACTGCACAATGTTCAGCGAAACCCAGTATTAAAAAGTATGCGAAATCGCCTGGCAACGTCGTTGTTTATGAATATAAAGAGAACATTCCTGCATTAAAAATCCGTGAATTATTAATAGCGCGAAACTATGTTGTTTTGAAACAGGTTCTCAATTATCGTGGAAAAACGATTGGATTAATGGTCGCAGAGAATGGTGATGACCCTACTGCGGTTTATATTCCGACACTACCTTCTTCTATTATTGACGATTTGGCGCGCATATTTGTTGACGATGTTGTGTGGCTACCATTCGAGGTGACTTTTAATAAACTAAAAAGTATAAATGAAATAACCAAGGGCGAAATACGAAGTCGGCCATATAGACGTATCGTAGAAGATGGTCTTATTGTTGGAATAATGACGGAGACAAATCAATTCGTTCAGATTATGGAACCTTTTGAGAACAATGATGTTGAGAAATATGGAAAGGATAACTATGTTGAAATCGTCACTAAAACAGATAAGGGCGGTTACCATGGTAAATACAATGAAATTGATAAACAGTTAGCTACAAGTGATGCTGCCGACGCATTGCGCGAAACAACTGTGCGCAATATTTCGCTAGAAACCCATTTTTATTTGGCATTCAGAATAAAACTCCGCTCCATATTAAATGATTACGCCAACAAAGACGTGCGCCAACAAATTGTTGATATCATCGAAAATACGAGTTTTTCATACGCCTACAAAATAAAAAAATTAAATGAGAAAATAGAGGGACTTATGTCAACGCACGTATCGTTTGTCGAAATCGCTGAAAGTGCACTAAGCGCATTGTCCACTTTTGCAGAACATAGCGACATTAAAAATTTATGTTTTGTTAATAAAGACGTCTTATGCGTTCCTAATAAAAATTTGACGAATGGGCAAGACAATCTCGTTTTGTATTATAATCGCATTTCCGATGAACTAATTAGATATACGCGTATCCGACTCTTTTTATTAGAACCAAAGCGATATTTAAATATTACAGACGTCGATTATTCGATTCGTGATGATGAAATTGTATTATTACAGTCGATTTTATATGGTAATTATTTTGATGATATGGTGCCATTTAATATGAATGAGTATATTCAAAACATTAATTATGATACTGCTAATCCAGCGCTAACATCGGAGCGATTTAATAATAAAGTTGCATTGCTCGACCAAAATAAATGCGTAATTGAAACTGTTCCTCTGCGCGCCGAAACCAGTGGTCGGCCGTGGAATACTGTTTTCCCCGATGGAGCAAAGGCCATGGTATATCGTAATTCTCCCATATGTAGTTTTGATATTATAATTGATATTATACAGAAAAAATCAAATATAAACGAGACAGTCCAGAACGTCAAGGCTAATTTATTGCGGCAATATCAGAAATATGCCACGGAATATGAAAAAACACTGAATGTTTTATTGGCTGGACAAGGCAAGTCGCAGTTTATTAATATGATTAATAAACAACGCTTGACACATGAGACTATGATTATGAGCGATTCATACTTTTTGACGAATCTTGATTTATGGCTATTGGCCCGATTCTATGATTTACCTATTGTGCTTTTTTCATCGAATCCTATTTCTAATATGGTTGATGGTGTCGATTGGATAATATTAAATGGTCAATTGGACGCGGCGTTTTATTTTATTAGGTGTGAGGGTATTAAAAATAGCGACATAAGAGACGAATATCAAGTTATTAGTGAGACATATTTGTTGAGTCAATTGTCTGGACTAGAAGCGCCTGATGCTAAACATGCACAATCATTTGATGACTTTATTAAAACGTATGTTCCACAGATGAAACTTATAATACGTCAAACTGTTTAAAACCTTGAATAAAATTATATTAGATAATATGTAATATAATTTTTTGCGTTAGTGTTTCGCAAATATTTTGCGTTAGTGTTTCGCAAATATTTTGCGTTAGTGTTTCGCTAATATTTTGCGTTAGTGTTTCGCAAATATTTTTGCGTTAGGAGGGAATCGAACCCCCAGCACAACCTTGGAAGGGTTATATGTTACCATTACACTACTAACGCTCTTTGTGGGAGGGATATTTTCCGGGTTACCTGGTTCGAACAGGTGACATTGAGATTACCATTAGCTTACCATTACAGTCTCACGCTCTTCCAACTGAGCTAAACCCGGACAAAAACGCCGCCTCCCACAATATTAATTGTGTGTGTTTTCTATATTGTTTTTATTAATAAAAGTATTTTTTATTTCATGGTCATAAAATAATTTTATTATTTCAATTAATTCCTTATTTTCTTCATTATTTATCCTATCAATTTGTCGTTTGATTTCAATTCCCAGTATAGGCAATCTTTTATACAATTGTGTATTATCCGTTTTACCATTTTCATTGACGTATTTATCCGGATTAAATCTTATAAATATAAATTTTCCACTATGTATCATATATAAATCGTCATATCTCATCTCTTCGTCTTTTTTATTATAACCTTTATGTTGATTTTCATCTGTTTCAATACATAACAACGTATTTCCAATTAATTGACGGTGGTCTATTCGTCTCCTATGCGTGCAATCGCAATTTCCAGTCCATAAAACAGTATCATGTTTAAATTCACTAAAATTTAAATTTATATAATCTCGCACTGCCAATTCCTTTGTTTTACATTTCATTTGAATAGTTAATGAGTCGTTTGGAAACAAGTTTTGATAACAGTTTGCACAATAACCCTTATATTTCGTGTTTGCTTTTGTTCCCAAACATAAATTTGCTTTACATCGTTTATTTTTCAAATCTATCATAGACGGTGTTTTACACAATGAACAATACTTTGGCGATAAATTTGGTAGATTAAACGATGGCAATGCTTTACCACAAAAACATTTTTTGCTAGTTAAATTAATCATATCCTTAGTTTTACACAAAGAACAATGTGTTGGCTTTCCTCCTTCTAGGTTATAATTAGGTTCTCCTTTGCCACAAAAACACCTTTTCGTTTTTACATCAATCATTTCATTAGTTTTACAAAGAGAACAGTATTTTGCAATTTGACCATTTATATTAAATTTGGGTTGATTTTTCCCACAAGAGCATTTTTTATAGGAAACATTTATCATATCGTCTGTTTTACAACTTGAACAATACTCTGCAAAAAGACCTTTCTTATTATAATGCGCTTGTTTTTTACCACATTTACAAAATTTACTAACAACATCAACCATTTCTTCAGTTTTACATTTTACGCAATATTTTGGAGGCAAACCTTTTAAATTAAACACAGGTCTTGAAAGTCCGCAATTACATAACTTATGAAAAACATTTACCATATCTTCCGTTTTGCATTTTATACAGTATTCAGGTTTCATGTCTTTTTTATTAAATGATGGTTTTGCGATTCCGCAATGACAAACATCTAATTGAGGTTTATAGTTTTCTTTATGTAACTTACAACGAATTCCTTTACCATATGTCAATCCATAAGATGCTCTATTCCTGCATGTTTCAAACTCACAAATTTTAGGCATTTATAATTTATATAAAGAATTTATTTCATGTCCTTCTAAATATTTGAAGGGACATATTTTGTTTCTATTTTTAGTGTTGTGATTTTGTAATTACAACTACTAATATTTTGGCTGCATAATGCAGTATATTTAGAATAAAAAAATTATATATAATCTATATAATGTCGTTTTCTCAGCCAGCACTCACTGTTGACCAACAAACTGAAATCGCTGCATATGTCAATGCTCTGCGCGCAAAACACCAAGCGCCGCCGCTTGTATGGGATAATTCTATTTTTTCGTTTTCGCAACAATGGTCTTATTATCTATCTACGAATAATCTTTTTCAACATAGCAATACTACCACTTATGGCGAGAACTTGGCCTATTTCCAAGGATATGGAACAGATGCAATGACATTATTAAAACTAAGTATTGATTCATGGTATAATGAGGTCTCAAAATATGATTTTAATAATCCTGGATTCAATAGTGCGACGGGGCATTTTACTTGTTTAGTTTGGAAATCTAGTACCAATTTTGCAATGGGAATTACAATAAATAACACGAGTACTGCTGCGGTCATTACTATGAATACTTTACCGCCAGGAAATGTGGATGGCGCATTCCCTCAAAATGTATTACCCATGCTTTCTGCGGTTCCTCCAAATCCTTTACCCGTTCCTTTGCCCGTGCCCGTTCCTTTGCCCGTGCCCGTTCCTTTGCCCGTGCCCACTCCCCCCAATAATATAAATCTAACTGTCATCAGTGCCTTACATAATATTATATATATGATGAATGCCAGACAAAATAAATATTCAATCATATACGCACTTAACAACATTCTAACTGCATATTCACAGGATTTAAATCAATATGTAATTGATGGAATCAACAACGTCATTTATCTTTTTAAAGTGAATTCGTCTCGGATGACAATTGTTCACGCAATTAATTCAATAATAATAAATTTACAATCATAATAAAAAAAGTTGGTTTGTATTGTCATGTTATAATTATATAACATCGATTGGTTTGAAATACTCATCGCCAATAAGCTCCAATAAAACCTGGTTGTATATTCTGTTCTCCATATTTTTTTGAATTGAAGGGCCATTAATCTCATAGAACTTCCAATGAAGAGCTAATTCTATGTTGTACCCGCAAGTTGGGTCACCCCTGTGTTTTAGCATTCTGAAATTAGTAAAACAAATACGTTCCAGTTTTGCGGGAAGGTATGGACCTTTACTTAACTGTTTACACCGATGAACATTTAAAATGTTTATCGGTAACGTTGCCCTTGAAAATCTAGTGGAACGCCCAAAGGGCGTCCCATTTTAAATATTCAAGGGTGTAAATGTCCCAATCATTTTAATTGGCTTACTTGGGGGTGCAAAACAACATTGCAAATAATACTCCTTGCCTGGAACCAAATTCTCTCGGGGAATTTCTTGCATCTTTAATGCGTTGGTAGTTTATTTAAATTTGATAAAAATTAAAAAAGTATTTCAATTTTTATGTTTTTATGGTGATCGGCGTAAATGCTTTTTCAAGAGTTTCTTTCTGGATTTATTCTTTTTTAACTTTTTATTACTCTTTGATTTTTTATAGGTATTCTTTTTTGATTTTTTCTTTTTACCACCTCTTAACTGTTCGCATGTGAAAGATTTTATTTTATATTGTTCGAGTATTCTAACAAGTTGAACATCTTTTATCCAATCCAACTTTATATTACCAGTATCATTCTCTAATGGTAAGCAATTTAAAAAGTTTAGTTCGTTACTCTCTGCTTCTTCTTTAAAAGTTTTAGTTTCATCATTATCTTCTAAACTAGCTAATGGAATTTGTTGTTTATTCTTTTTATAAATTTTAGCCGCCAATTCTTGTAATGAAAGTAGATTTTGTTCTCCTATTTTATAAATAGTTATTTCATCAGTTAAACTAGGTAGATTCATATTGCCATCATTAAAATACATAGATAAATATTTACTACCAGCATATTTTGGAACTGCAGAATACACATGGCCTCTATATGTATTGTTATCAACTCGTCTAGCAAATCTTATTTGTTTGACTGCTTCAGTGTTTTCCTCGTTTTTTGTTCGGTTAAAGTATAACACAATTTCTCTGTTTTCACCTTCTCCAATAGTTTCTGATTTATCAAAATATGCTTGGATATATTGTATATTCCCATCACGAAGACTAAAACCCTCCACAGTACGAATATACATATTCATTTTAGTTACAATAATATAGGGTTCATTTTTTTCTAATTTAGTTGGGTCGTCAAAAGCACCCTCTATCTTTTCAAGTTTTCCGATGTCATTTTCTTCATCAAATGATTGTTTATTAATCTTATTTGTTGCACCTTCAATATATTTTTCATCAGGAAAATATTTTTTGCCTTGAACTAAAAAAACACTCATTTATTTCTATATTATATATAATTGTTAGAGTTTATTTACGCTCACGAGAACTATCTATAATAATATGTAAACCCATCATTATTAATGCGAAGGTGTAAAAAATACAAATAAACAAATTTTGTTTTAAGTCGTCTTACATATTCTTACGCATAATTAAAGAGCCGACCACTACATCATATACTAACTTTTCACAAAAGCTAATAAATCCTTCGTTTTTTGTCAGGTAAGATTTTTGAAACTCAAGCACAAAAGAACAAAATTTTGCGATTCTACGAATATATTCTGGTTTTGATGGTTGTTGTTTTTTATTTACCCAGTATGTATTGAATTGAGACGTTGGCCAACAAGCATGTGTAAACAATGAATAATAGCGAACATCGTTTTTGAAAAATTCCGTTATGTTAGGGTTTACAAAGGCGCTCGTATACCTATTAGATGTGTCCTGATATAACACTTTGGAAACACATCCGTATCTATATATCCTATCTAACTGCTCCTTTGAAAACCCATGTAAGAAAGTTTCCATGTTGGCAAGAGGATATCTATCTAACAGCATAGTTAAACGCAT
>Ga0136644_10003480_pt1 | contig 11798 bp, 12 predicted proteins | sample C_130820_EF_Meta_FD_94780 | JGI IMG/M metagenome (GOLD analysis project Ga0136644, IMG submission 94780) | Freshwater microbial communities from Lake Croche, Canada to study carbon cycling - C_130820_EF_MetaG (v2) (version 2) | ecosystem: Environmental > Aquatic > Freshwater > Lake | place...
AACTGAATCTCCTTTTCATTTCTATCAATATTGGTTTGAACCTTACCTTTGATTTGAAATAAACCCTTGGCTTTCTTGTCAAGTTTTTCTTTCTTATCACCAACCTTACTTTGCAATATTGAAACGTGTCTGTTTATCTTTTCAACATCATTCCGTAATGTATTCATTTGCATTTTTGATTCACCAATCTCTGCCAGTTTACGGCCAATCTCCGCATCATTGTTCTTTTTATTTTCTTCAATGTTCTGCATCTGTAGATTGATTTTTTCTTCTACAAGTTTGATATCGTATTTTGATTTTGTGATACCATCTTTTAATGCCGACATTTTCTCTTTGACAATGGCATTCATTGACGAGAATATTTGTATGTCTAGTAAATCTTCAATGATGTTTCTGCGGTCTGCTGCCGATAACTGCATGAATGGTACAAAAGATGCTGAACCAAGAATGACAACTTGCGTGAAAGATTTATAGTTTAATTTGAGAATATTCTTCTCTAATACTTCTTGGTAATCTTTTGAAGCTGCATCCTGGTTCAACAATACATCGTTCAGGTATATTTCAAATATATTTGGTTTGATACCACGAATAACTTTATATCGCTTTTGTCCAATATTAAATTCAACCTCAACCACGGCATCACGAGCATTGATTGAATTTAATAGTTGTGGTTTATTAATTTTACGAAATGGTTTACCAAACAAACCAAAACACAAAGCATCCAGAATGGTGGACTTACCCGCACCATTTTGACCAATAATCAATGTGTTGGTAGACTTAGTAAAACTAATTTCTGTAAATGCTGCACCAGTGGAAAGAAAGTTTTTCCATCTAATCTTTTGAAATAATATCATGCTTGTTCAGTATTCAATGCCTCTACGTAGAGTTCTTTCAATAATGTTTTTAATTTTTCATTATTGATGCCATCATCTTTAATTGATTCTACATATTTGTTTAATGTAGTTAAAGTATCTTCAGCTTGGTCTAACATATCATCATCAACACCTTCCATAAGGTCGGTGAAATCTTCTGCTATGGTAACATCGACTGGATTGACATTATAAAGGTTACTCATCAATTTGTCAAACAAATATGGGTTGGTCTTATTAATTACTACCACCTTAACATACTTGCCAGCATATTGAGTTAAATCCATATTTGTAATATCAGTAATGGTATCTTTCTTGTCGTCATATAAAATCCGATAAAACATTCTATTTGGATTTTTTATGAATTCAAGTGTACGTTCTTCCATGTCAAATATATGGAAACCCCTATCGTCATTATAATCTTGCCAAGTAAGTTCATATGGATTACCCAAATAGAATATACCATCAGCATTAGATTTATGATGATAATGACCAGAAAAAGTATATTCAAACTTTCTGAATAGAGCACGGTCTAGTCCTTCATGTGAAGGCATACCACGATACATGGCAAACCCAGAAATCTCTAAATGACCCATACATAATGTTGCTGATGTATTTTTAATTTCTGCCATAGAGTTATCATAGTTCTCAGCACATATCCATGGCAACATACAAACATCATATGTTGTATCTGCATATTTTAAATGTATAGTTTGTGGTGAATCAATCACATTAATGTTATCATATTCTTTCAATAACAAATCAATAGAGTTTACATCATTGGTATTTTTAAAGTAAGTATCATGATTGCCTGCTAGCATATGAACTTCAATGCCTTTATCATACAATCTGTCAAAAAACATATGTTTGGCACGTTTCAAACTAAAAAAGTTTACATATTTACGTCTATCAAACGTGTCACCAAGAATAAGAACAGTATTAATTGCATTATCTCGTAACGCAGGAAAAAATACTTCATCATAAAATTTTTCATAGAAGTCCAAAAAGTGTGTGGAATCATTCCTTGCTCCAAAGTGCTGGTCAGTTATTATCGCTACTTTCATTTTGCCTTTTCAATTTCTAAAACACGTTGACGTAATTCAGTAGTACTAAAACTATGTTGTCTACTATTGAAATATACAGATATTGGTAATTTATAACCAGTAAATTGTTTGTCTCTATATTCCTCACCAACGATTCTAACATCAATTGGATAAGAAGTCAATATGTCCATCAATTCTTTTTCAGTGGCATATGGTATAATTTCATCAACGTACTTACAAGCCTGCAGTTGTATAAACCTCTCCAATAATGTTTGTACTGGTTTATTTTTGGTAGTTGGTCTATCAATGGTAGGATCCATTTGTAATCCAACAATTAAATGGTCACATTGAGTCTTTGCCTCTTTTAACATCATCACATGACCTGCATGAAACAAATCAAATGTCGAACAAGTAAATCCAACTTTCATAATTACTCCTCAATAAATTTTTCAAGTCCTTTTGGTTTCTTCAAAGCATCTTTTTCGGCTTTCTCTGCTTTTTTTGCTGTTCTTGCATCTTCAAAATTACCAATAAATTCGGCAATATTGTCATACAATTCAAATTGTCTTGTGGATCCGTCTTCGCTTTCCATCATCTCAAATTCATCAAAGATACCAGATTGTTCTGTAGATTTGTACTTAACATACAATTGTTTTTTTTCTTTTTGTATTCGTCTAAGGAAAGCATAATAAATGATTTGTGTAAAATAAGCAAAAGGATTTTTTGACTTCGTTTCATCAAAGTTAGAAAAATACATAAGACAGTTTTCAATACCATCTGAAATCATTTCATCTCTATAACTATAATTAATAAAGTTCGGTTTGTGAGATAGACCTTCGGCTATCTTCATAAAACATTCACCAATATAATTTGGTATTACAGGTTCAGGTAAGTTTTTCTTTTTAGCTATTTTACATAATTCTTTATATTCTGTAAGAGCTTTTAGAAAGTCTTGGTTATTAATATAGTTTTTACTCATTTAAATATACCACAAAAAGTTGTTGACAAAAGGCTTGACAAATGTTACATTTCGTATGTAGCCCCCATGATGTTTAGTGTAATTTTAAGTTCTTTGTATTATCCATTTCATCCATAGCACTTAAAACTTCCAACATATATTCCTTTTCTTCATCAGTAGAAGCATTTTTCTTCTTATTAAGTGTATCATTTACTTTCTCTACGGTAGTATGGAAATACTCCTTAAAGTCCTCACTTGGTTCCATAACACAGAGAATGTCTTCCCATTTCACAGAAGCACGATTCTCTTTAATCATGGCAATTGGAAGCCATTGTTGCATCACCAAATTCATGTTTCTTACTTCAAACATCATCGGTTCTATGATATCAACAACCTCAGCATTTAGATTATCAAAAAAACAAATAACATCTAGACCATCTTTAAATCTAACAATCTTTACTTCATTTTCCATCTTTAAGTCCTATATTGTAAATCTTAAAAGGGAACTTCTCCTCATTATATATCTTTACTCTTTCCACAAAATGCTGGAGCGTAAAGTTCATATGTTTTTTATATCTTAAATCATCTGCAATATCATACAGAGTTGCCATCTCTTTACCCTCACTTTGTCTTAATCCCCGTCCAATAGACTGAAGATTACGGATTCTACTTTTAGAAGGAGATGCAAAAATAATATTATGCAGGTTACGAATGTTAATACCAGTACTAAATGTTCCAAAAGAAGCAACAACAATAGCATCATTTTCTTTCTCCATGATTCTACGAACTTCCTCTCGGTCATCCGTGTCTACATTACCATGTATAAAAAAGACCTTACGGCCATTTGCTTTTTCAAATATATCATTATAAAGTATTTGCCCATGTTTTTCAACCATTTGATATAATATAAGTGTATTCGTACCTAAACTAATTGCAAGGTTTCTAATAAATCTATTTCTATTTTTATTTGAAATCAAGTATTCTATTTCTTCCTGATATGTTGCATTTTTCATTGACTCAGATATTTCTTCTGAATGTTTTAAAACAAGACATTTGATTTGAAAATCTGACAATTGTTTGTTATCAATTAATTCTTTAGTGGTAATAACTTTTTCTACTGGACCAAATAAACCTTCAAGTACCAATTTATGTGTTTTTGTTCCGTCCAAAGTACCAGTTAAACCAATTCGATATTTGGTTTTATTGGCTGAAGTCATTATGGTCGTAAGAGATTGTGCTTTAAACAGATGTGCTTCATCGCCAATGATATAATCAAACTGTTCAAAATATTCTGGTGGCATTTGATATAATGATTGCCATGTAGAAATGAATAATGGCTTGTCAGATACTTTGTCTTTGCCTTGATATATTCTGTGTACCGCATCTTCAATCAGAAAACCGTTATGTGATGAGTAGTCTGCAAAGTCAGAATACAGTTGTTCCACCAAGGAAGTCGTAGGAACGATTATAAGGCCTTTTAGGTTCTGATAGTCTAGTAGTTGTCTAAACAACAAATAAATGATTAAGGACTTACCTGAAGCGGTTGGAGACAACAATAATGATCTACGTTGTTGTATTGCATGAATAAAAGCTTTTCTTTGATGATCTCTAACTTGAATCGGTTTGCCTTGTGAGTGTAGATTTAATGATTCAACAAATTTATTAAAGTGATATATGGAGTATTCATCTTGTAATTTTAAATCACCCCAGTCGATAAAATACTGACGTTCATCTGCAAACTCTTGTAAGTAACTGGTAAGACCAAGATATAACTGTTGGGTTTGTAGGTTGAAAAGGCGTATCTTGCCATCCCAAATTTTATTTCTGAAAGCCGGAACAAACTGGTGACCAGGAACAAAGAATGTAAAATACTCTGATAACTCTCTTGCAACATCTCGTTCACAAGTTATCTTGGCATATACTTCATCTTTTTTTACAATAACAATATCACTGCCCATTTACAAATTTTTCCCATGATATAAAATCTTTTAATTGAAATGTTCTAGATTTCAATTCACCCATGATTGACTCTAGTACAGAAATAACTTCTTCATGATAAACTTTTTTTTCTAATAATTTAATTAGATCATTATCAGCTTCTAAGTATGTATTAATGTCGGATTTCAAAGCAAACTGAAATGGTTCCCAACCATATTCATTTAATTCTTCTTGTGACATTTTTCCAGTAAAATATTCCCATTTAACTTTACGCATGCGTAGATAGTCAAAATGTGCTTTCTTTGATGCTATTTTATGTTTGGTGAGAATATTCAAATACTTACTATGTAGCATTGGTATTTTAATAATTTCTTTACTGGGTTCTGTTTGATCCATAACAGAATCTTTTTCCCAATATTTTAAAATTTGTTCTAGTGTTTCCATAATATCTATTCAAAAAATATAAAAAAAATGTTTTAAATCAAGAGCTTACACTCATTGGTATCTATTCACACATTATAACACAAAAATATTATAATGTCAATATTGTATAATAACTAAATTGAAAGTCTGCCGTTGCGGTCATAATATCTTCTGAAGATAATTTGGTATCAAATGATAAGTCTGATAAATCTGTCGGATAAACATCTAAAAATTGTATACGGACTAAAGGATTATTTAAATTTGAAAGTATTGTAAGTGTGGCGTCAGATTTTCTTTTTCCACCTTGAAGATTTAATAAACGATTTCTTTCATCCATAATTGGATGTCCAATTGCCAAAAACCAATTATATAAAGTATTCCAAGAAGTTAAACCTTCATCTACTAAAAATGATACAGTAAATGGTTTATAATTTATTTTTGTACCTGGATAATTCATGTCCAATACTGGAGAAACTCTTGGTGCCGAATCGATTGAAATACCAGGTAAATTAAAAGATTGACAAAAATATTGAACTCCACCAATTTTATCAAAAGACAAAATATATTTTGATGGTTGTTGTAAGTTGGTATTTTGTGGTGATCTAGTCAATGCTGGCATTAAGTTCTCCTTATATGATTATTTAGGAGCCAAAAAAAAGACCACCCGAAGGTGGTCTTTAAATGTCACTCTGTGGTGACTCAATATTACATCAAGTTCTTTACAGCAAAAATGCGGTAGTAAACGTTTGTACGTGGTGTCAACAAGCCGCTACCAACTGTTGAACCTTGTGCAAATGGGTTTGCAACCATGCCGTAACGAGTCTTAAATCCAATTTTTGGTTGGAATGTGCTTTGATCAACTGCACGAACCATTTGTAGAGGAACGTAAGGGCAGTAGAACAAACCAGCATCATAAGGTGATGAACCTTTGTAACCAACAGTAACCAATTCTTGGTTAGATGTATAACCACCAAAATATGGATCGATATAAACTTTGATACGGCCATGTAACAAACCAGCAAATGTATTACCTGTGTCATCAACTTGCAAGTCTGCTTGTAGAGCAGGTGTGTAAGAAAGAACGCCAGCCATTGCCATTGCAGATGCAACGTCTGAAGAAACGATCAACACATTACCTTTACCTCTACGAGTTTGTTTTGCAATAACGTTTGCATCACGTTCAATTTGGAAAATCAAACCTTTGAAACGTTCAACTGACCAACGACCGTTTGAGTCAGTGTCTAAGTCGAATGTACCAGTTGTTGTAACACCGTATTGAGCACCTGCAACAGCTTGTAGATAAACTGTACGAATAACTTCACGGTTAATTTCGGCAAGAATTTCAGTAGAAAGAATGTTGGACAATTCTGTTTCTGCATCCAAACCATGAACTGCTTTCAAGTCTTGTGCAAGTTCTAGTGAGTATTCTGCCTTCAAAGCACGTGACTGAGCAGTAACAGTAACTTTCTCAATGCTGAATGCCATTTGGTTAAATGTTGTAGCGCCACCCAAATCTTCAGCCGTTGCTGTTGGAATGCCAACACCAGTTGTAAAGGCGTTAGCTGTCAAGCTGTTAACTGGATTGTCAATAGTATCTGAATTTCCAAGAGTTCCTTTGAAACCATACAAGTTTGTAGTAGAGTTTGCACCAGCAAATTGTGTATTGGCTTCGTTGAAGAATGCTTCTGTACCAGATTGTGTAGAGTAACGAGCACGCATTGCGAAAATCAAGCCTGTTGGACCTGTCATTGGCTGAACACCAGCAATGTCATAAGCAATCAAGTTTGGTAGAGCACGGCGAACCAAAGAGATCAAAATTGGATCGTAGTTAGAAATACCAGAACCTGTTGAGTTAGCTGGAGCTGTTTCGTTCAATGCTTGGCGGTCTTGAGCCATAGCTTGTTGTTGGTTTTCCAAAACAAGGGCTGTAACAGCACGCTTGTATGGGTCTTTGATAGATTCTAGCTCTGGATGATTCAGAACTGGATCCCATTTTTGTTGTAGTTCTTCTGTAAGATACATTTGGTTTTCTCCTTGTAAGTATCTAAAATTGGTATTTTATTTATTTTACCAAAGTTTTTGAGATTGATTGTACGTATTGTTCCATAGATGGGTCGATTGAAACTCTTTGTTTCTTTTCTTCCTCAACGATAATTTCCTCATTCAAGTCTGAACTTTCTGCTGACTTAATTGTTGATTTGAAATATGATCCTTTCAATGTTTCCAACTTATCAGTAAATTCTTCTTCAGTAGTAAATTCAATACCCTCTGCGAGTGATTTCATTTTTTCTACTTGAGTCTGAGTTAGGCCTTCGCAAGATGCGTAAATAGCCTCCAATTTTTTATGTTCATTTAATTCTTTTTTCATTTCGACAGCTGTTTTGATTTGTTCATTTAAAGAATCTTCTAGTTCTTCAACTTTTGCTGTCAATTCTTCAACAACGTTAACTTTGTCAGATGGAATATCGATGTAGTGTTCAAGGAATAAATTGTGTAGACCTGTCATGAAATCTTCAACTATCTCAGAACGTAATCCTGTTTCAATTGCCAATTGGTTTTCTTCGAACCATTGTTCTGCCATATAGTTGATATAGTCATCAAGTTTTTCAGCCAAATCATTTTTAACTTCTTCAACAGCCAATTCAAACTGTTCTGTAAGTTCTTCTTCGGCTTCAGCAATAATTTCTTCAGCACGAGCAATAACAGCTGCCTCAAAAATAGTGGTAGCTTTTGAAACAAATTCTTCTGAAAGACTTTCACCTTCAAGAAGAGCGTCAATATCTTCTTTCATTTTTTCTTTCATTTTCATTTTCATCATCATTTTCTTTTCTGCTTTTTCGTGAGCAGCACCTTCTTCTTTTTCTTTTTCTTCTTCGATCAAATCTTCATCTTCTTGATCAAATTCTTCGCCATAAGAATCAAAAGTAGCTCCTGGATTTTTTTGCATCATTTGATGTGCTAATTTTACTGGCTTACGATCACGAATTGCATCATATTGGGATTCGGAATCTTGATGTCCACCCATATCGGCAGGTGAACCTTCTGAATCACCAGCAGGATCTTGACCTGGTTGATGAGCAAGCTTCTTCATTGGTTCGGAACCAACAGGTGGTTTTGCTCCTGGAGGAGTTGCCTTAGGCACACCTCTAGTATAATCTGGATTTTTATCGTTAACATCATTTGGTGAATCACCAATTTTTCCAACTTCTTTTGTTCCATAAGCAACAGAAGATGGTAATTTGCTGTAACCAGCCTTTAAAGGATTGGTTAGTTCACGTTGACTCATTTTTGATGTAATATTTGACTGAAAGGTTTCTTTAGCACCTTCAGTTAGAATAGCTTTAGCGGCTTCTGTCAGATTAAAATTTGCCATTTTGAAAATCTCCTTGATTTTTATATTGGATATTTATAATTAAAGTTTTTTGACGAAATTTTCAAATATGCGTAGACTTACTTGTTCAATCTCTTTACGTGTTGCCTGACGAATTTCTTGTCTTGCTTGTTCGTAATGAACCTCTGTCCACACACCATTGACTATCATCCATTCTTTGCCTTCCATAATTCCTTGTACGAAAGCATTTGGAGCGGAAGGATCTGCTACTATATCTGCCGCTGTGGCTAGATGGAAATCATCTTGAACTATGTTAACACCATTTACACTTTTTAAAGAACCCATGCCTCTTGATGAAACACCTATTTGTGCTCCACCTTCAATTAGGCTTTTAACTATGTTTCCCATTGGTGTGTCAAGAATTTTTGCTTTGCCTAACCAATCATTTCCTTCTTGACGGAGACTCGTTGTTAAATGAGAGACTCTATCTAAATTGATTGTAGGTGTATCGGGATGTCCTAATTCACCAAAGGCACGATTTTTGTTAATATAGTTTTCTGTATATCTTTGAACTTCTTTGGCCATTGTTTCTTTTAGATACTTACGGCCATTACGATTAACTACTTCTGATTGTAGAAAAGGTCCTTCAATATACAATGTTTTTTTGCCATCTTTTTCTTCGGCAATATAACTTATTGTTTCGGTAACTTCTTTAATGAGCTTCATTAAGTTTTCCTTATGGTTTTAAAGCGTATTCGCCATAATTAAATGCAGCAGGATCACTAAATTGGCCACGCTGATAATCTCTGTTATTTTTACGTAAAGTGATAATCAATGTATAAGAACTGTTTAAAGTTGCACCATAAGTATATACACCAAGATCGCCATTACCAATACTAGATGCACCATTAGCAGTTGTACCCGAATTATTTAAAATAGAAGGCAGTTGTTCACCTAAACCAAATTCACCTTGGCCACTTAAATGTAATATTGTTGCCGAGTTTGCATATTGAGCGGCCGCCGTTGTGCCACCACCGTTCCAAAATAATTCAACGGCACCAATAGTTGTTGTCGGAAAGTTAACAAAATATTTTAAACCAGTTAGTTGAATATCGTAAGATGATTTTGGTGTGTTTGCAATGTAACCAGCAGCATTAACAACCAAGTAATTATTAGTTGCAATGGCGCCAGATAAAGTATTTGCAGAAATTCTAGAATTATTTGCTTCTTGTCCAGAACCATCAAACACACCAGTTAATTTAATAACTGAATCTGTGTTGGTGTCTCTGAGTACTTGATATGTAAATTTATTAGCCATTTTTTATCCTGTTAATTAACTTCTTCAGGTTCTTGTGTTTCATCTTCTTGTGTAATTAAAGACTTTGCAATTTCTTTTTTGTGTGACTCAATATGATCCATTACTTTGTCATGAATAGCTGAGTAAAGAGCATCACGCATTTCTTTGGCGTTGTCTTCATAAGCATAATCTATAATTGCTCTTGTTTTGTCCATAATTAACTCCTTAAATTTTTGCCTAATATATTATTTATCATTTATTGCGGTTGTATTATCCAATTATGTATCCGTAACATTTTTCTTGATTCCCTGCTAATGTAGGATCAATGGTATAAGTAAGCACAATTAATCCTGAACCACCTACACCACCATAATCACCGCCGCCACCACCGCCACCATAACCATCGGTACTGCCTCCAGTACCACTGACTGATGCTGATGATCCTCCACCTCCTCCACCGCCGCCTGGTCCATAAACAGTAGATGTACTTGAATCATACCAGGAAGCGACATTGTATTTTGAACCGTCACCTGCAGGTTGATATGTTTGGGTAAGTGCTGAACCGCCGCCGCCGCCGCCGTTGGTACCAGAACCAGCAAGTGCGCCTGTTGTTCCGCCGGCACCACCAGTGCCGGTTGCTACAGCTGTGTTAGCACCTCTACCGCCAACCGTGGATGTTGATGTATTTCCTGTTCGGCCTGCTCCCGATAATGTCGCTGCTGATCCTCCACCTCCACCTGGATATTGTGTTGCAGCAGCTGGAGTATTTGCTGTTCCTCCAGTTCCGCCAGCATATATGTATGCTGCGCCACCTCCGCCACCGCCTTTATTTATATTTGTAGAGGTTACTGTTCTACCTTGGCCGCCGTTTCCGCCAATTGCTGTATTGCCTCCAATATTAGGGCTAAGTCCAGTAATTGCAAGGTTAGCACCGCCACCAATATTAGAATAAGCACTCATTGCAACAATACCTGCTGATGAAGTAGCTGGTTGTGCATTTACTGTAATGTTAATCCATGTGTTAAAATTTACGTTTCTATATGTACCACCTGCAGGCACATTATAAAAAATAAATCCACCTTTTGTAAAATCTTTTACAGAGGTAGAAATATTCGTGTTCGCATATCCTCCTCCTCCACCACCTGCGGTGTAATTAGTACTATAGGTTGCAGTACCAGATCCACCTTGGCTACCTGCTCCTATACCCTCAATAAGTATATTTGTTGTACCTACAGGCACTCTAATCGTACCGGCGCCTACTGTATATCTTTCAATATAAAGTGTTGTAGCAAGTTTTGGATTTATGATTGTTATAACAATAAATCCACTCGGAACCTCTAAATTATATGTGGTCGTTCCATTATCACATCCCGTGAATGCTCCACCGCCGACTTGAGGACCATTAGTGTTTCCATTAACATCGGTATATAACAAATCTTTCGTACCACTGGTATATCCACTACTAATTCCGCCGGAACCTCCAGATGTAAGAGATCCAAGTCTTCCTGCTCCTTGTCGTGGATTAACACCATTTATTGTTGCGTTACCTCCGCCATTTGCTCCGCCACCGGCGCCGCTGGCGTTTGCATATATTCCATCACCTCCTTTACCATTAGGACCTGCTTGTCCGCCTGCGCCCTCTGCAACAGAAACAAAACTCTGTGAAGTATTTAATCCTCCAGGATTTACAATGTCACCAATACAATCATTTACTTGGCTTGTTTGTGAGGTATAAAAAGACCCTCCTGTAGCTAAGCAACTATTATTGGTAGTACTACCTGATCCAGATGAAGGTTGTGAAAAAGAAACCGTATTGACCCAAGTGTTGCCACTATTAACAGTTCCAATGTTATAATATAAAGTTGATCCTGGTGTTACTTTTACTTTGTAACTTTTTGAATATGATCCTCCCAAATTAGTGGCAAGACTACAACTAGGA
>Ga0136644_10003482_pt1 | contig 11796 bp, 4 predicted proteins | sample C_130820_EF_Meta_FD_94780 | JGI IMG/M metagenome (GOLD analysis project Ga0136644, IMG submission 94780) | Freshwater microbial communities from Lake Croche, Canada to study carbon cycling - C_130820_EF_MetaG (v2) (version 2) | ecosystem: Environmental > Aquatic > Freshwater > Lake | place: Lake...
GCTGTTCTCCCAAAATTCTGAATCCGGCGTCCACCGTGCCCACCGCATCCAGGTTACCATCTTTTCGGCCCAAAAGAAAGACGCCCTCACCCGCGTCGTCTCGAGTGATGCCAAATCCGCCTCCAAAAAAACCTTGGGCAGCATAGATGTCCATAAATCCATCGCCATTAAAATCGGCGGCTTGAAGCGCGAAGATGGGCCCGAGTTGGGCGAGGTCCGGCAACGGACGCGCATCAAAATGGTTGCCCCGATTGTACAATATCAGAGACGAAAGCCAGGAACATTCATGGCGGGTCATGGAGCGCATTCTCTCCCCCAGAATATCGTCCAGGGTGGCCGATGCAAACGCACGATGGGTTCGAAAATTCTCCTGAACCGAGGGGAGGTGACGAGCCAAATCCGACAGGCCCCGCATCGGCAGGAAAACACCCGTACGGCCTTCGTAGCCTTCAAGGCAGGTTCGCTCGCTGGTTCCGAGATTGCCGTCATACAGCAATAAGGTCCGGTTGCGCCGACCGCCGCCGACGGGTGGACCCGCGTAGAGGGCGTAGGCCGAATTCAATCCCCAGTTCCCGAGAAGTATATCCGGAAGCCCATCTCCATCCATGTCCGCAATCGCGAGACTTTGCCACCAACCGGTCAACGCCCCCAGTTTCACCGCAGCTGAAGGTCCGAAGACGACCAAGGGATCGGATTTGACCCATCCTTTTTCGTCCCTGCGGAGGATATTCGGTGTTCCCCACTCACTCACCGTGACCAGTTCTTTTCCATCGACGCCGTCAAGGTCGGCAAACACCGCGCCAGTGACCAATCCCAAATCGAAGAGGGCGTCGGACACAAAGCTCTGGCCGTCCCAGCGAAGCAACTCGCTTGCTACGCTGTTCGGATAATTTCCCGCCAAAGAATCGCCTCCCACAAAAAGACGGGCACCGTTGGCCGGTTCGGGATGGTCGAGGGCAAGGCAGGAAATGGCAGTAACCCGGGTGGAGATCGGACGTTCCTTCCCGCTAATTTGGTCCAATAGAACGAGGTTCGATCGGCCTGGCGAATCCGATGTCCAAGATTGTGGCGCGACCATCAAATCGTTTCCCCAGACCAAAATCGCAACTGGAGACTGAGCGGGACCCTTTTCTTGAGGAGACCCAGCCCTTCCCGAGGTTAACGGTACTTGGCGCAACGCTTGATGAATTCCACCCACCCAGATGTTGGTTGCTGTAGACCCACCCGCCGAAATGGCCAGAGCGGGAGACCGTGTCGATTGCAGCCGTGGTAAGGATGGCTGAAGCGTAAAATCCATGGGCGACGGGGGATTGAACGGGAGGTCGAGCGACCTGGCCTCAAAATTCAACCGTCGATGAGGCGATACGGTGATACCATCGGCCAACCGATTGCCGGTCCCGGGCAACGGCTCTTCGATCTCGTACCGCCGATTCGCATCCATTTGACCGTACGCCGAGACCCGCCCAGACGGCCAATAAACCTCCAACCGGCCGGTCCCCGGCCCCGGGCAGGCGAAGGTCTTCGTGAAATCATCCGAGGAAAGATAGCGTCCCCCCGCACTGACCTGAAGGGTTTGCGGGAGCACTTCAGACGCCCGGTCTGTTTGCCACCAGAAGCGCAATCGGGCTCCGATGGCACCGGTATTGGGGTAACACCCCTTGAGTCGAATGGTTACCCGCGGTGCCGCGCTGACGTTGCGGTAAAGACCTGCCGGTGATCCCAGGTGATTGATCACAACATCCAGGTCACCGTCGCCATCCAAATCACCCAGCGCCAAACCATGACTCACACCAACAAAATCAAAGCCCCATTCCGCACTGACATCTTCGAAGGAAGGAATGCCGTTGGGAAGTGACGGAGCATGATTCCGGAAGGCCTTCAAGGGGCAGAGCAACGGGGAGAATTTTTGCCGCTCGCGGAAAATTTGCGCATCGGTCCTAAGACCACTGCGGCGAAACCGTTTGATCTGCTCAGCGACATCCAGATCTCGGGAGCCGCGCTCCTGGCCGGCGGTGACCAATAGATCAGGCCAACCATCCAAATCCACGTCGACAAAAGCCGGTGTCCACGACCAGTCCGTCGCGGCAACTCCGGCAAAGTTCGCAACTTCGGCGAATGAGCCGTCGCCGCGCTGGATAAACAGAGTGTTGGCATCGGTCTGCGGCCGACTCATTGGATCGGAAGCGTTGCGATTCGCAGAGCTTCCTCTTTGGGTGGTCAGTCGACGTCCATGGTCCGGACTCAGCATGTCGACGACAAAAAAATCCCAGCGGGAATCACGATTCAAATCCGCAAAATCAACCCCCATGGAGAACAAACTCGTATGGCGCAAGGTGGCAGGAGAAACGAGGCGAAACCGAACCTGGCCCGGGGAACTTTGATTGATCCAGAAGCGGTCCGGAGACAGGAAATCGTTGCAGACGTAGAGATCCGGGCGACCATCGTCATTCACGTCACAAAACTGGGCGGCCAGGCCCCAGTCCCGGGGTGCGGCCTTGAGCGGCAGTCCTTCCTCATCCAGGAAACCACCCTCGGTCCAGCTGACCTCGACAAAGTTGGTCCCTCCCTGGTTGCGGTAGAGCACATCGGGCTCACCCGATTCCTCCAACTCACCGGTGGAGCTCATGACAAAGCGATTCGTCAGGTCAGGTTCGGTCGTCGGGCGCCCGTCGAGTGTGGCAACGATTGAAACGCCCTGTACGGTCTTGAAGGTGGCCCGGGCACTTGGCATGTCCATCAGAGCTTTCTGGCGGTAGTTGCAAACATAGATATCCACCCAACCGTCTCCATCCACATCCGCGATGGAAATCGAATGACCTCCGCGGGACGGCGCTTGTTTGAACGGAAGTTCCCGGAACACTCCGTGCCGGTCATTCAAGAAAATACGTAGTCCAGTGGCATGCGAATTGAGAACCAAATCCAGCGCTCCATCCCCGTTCAGATCAGCGAAAACGCACCCGGTGATATCGCCAGCGAGGTCGTTGGTGCGTCTCGGAAAGGAAAGGTCGGTCTGGTCGGTGAACCGCCAGTCTCCGAGGTTCTTCCACAGCCGACTTTCGCCATCCGTGGCGGCGAGAAAGATATCGACGCGGCCATCCCCATCGATATCCCCGAGAGCCACACCCGAACCGTCGAGCAGAATCTGGTTGGTCAGGGAACGGTTGGCGGCAACTCGATTGGTCCACGTGATGCCGGAGGCCTCGCCGCCCACCCGGACAAAACCGACGGAGCGTTCCGAACTGTTTTGAAGCACCAGTGCCACCTTGGACGCGACAGGTTCCAGCGCGCGGAGTTCGCACATCAGGAGCAGCGCAACGACTGCTGCAACGTGACCCAGATTTCGTGGACGGAAGAACATCATAGGCGCGGGGCCGATGGACGACAGATGAACAGAGCAAAAAAAAGATGCCGGGTTTGCACCCGGCATCTTCGAGGAGTGATGCTAAATCACGCTTAGTTGCGGGCGCGGTAGAACAACTGCGCTCCGCTGGTGGTCACGGTGTACGGGCTGGTCGCACCGGTCACGGCAGTCCAGGTAGGCGAGCTCAGGCTCGGGCTGGACTCCAAGGTACCCGTGTAGGTGATGGAGATCACACCCGTTGGGCTCGTGGTGATGCCGATGGTCGCGGAAGGTGCGGGAGGAGCAGCGTACCAGAAGATATTGTTCTTGATAGGCTGGAGTTTCGCCGCAGGGGAGGTGTCGGTGGACTTGCGCCAGGCCACCTGGCCCCAGTCGCCGCCGCCGCCTTCTTTGACCAGGTAGAGAACTCCGTAGCTTTGACCGGCCGTGAGCGAAACCGGCTCGCTGGTCGGGAATGTGCCATCGCCGTTGTCGCCAACGCCGGGCTCTTCGAAGTCACCGCAGCAGCCACCTTCGGTGGCGATAGCCGTGGCGGTTTTTGCGTCCGGAATGGCCGCACCAGTCGTGTTGATGAACAGACGGGAGGCGTCGTCGCTGCGAACGAAGAAACGATACGAAGCGGTGTCGGTCGGGGTCAGAATGCCCCGGAGAGCGGCCAAGTAGTTTTCACCCCAGGTGTCACCGAAGGCGGGTTCACCGTAGGTAAGACCATTGGAGAGGAAGCGGACCACATCAGGGCTGCCGGGATACTTTGCATCCGCGATGGCGGTGTCCATGTCAGCCAACCCGCCGCCGTTGAGTCCGGTGAACTGGTCGGCGCGCACAGCGCCCGCAGTCAAGACCCAGGAAGCGAAATCAGCCGTCACACCAACAGTCGGCTTGCCGCCGAGGTTGAGGACGTTGTTGACCGTGAGCTTGTAGACCGTGCCCGAGGTTTGGGCGCTGGTGGTCAAGACAACGTTGAAGGCATCGACGTTCGTCGCGGACGTGATCGTCAAACCTTTATCAAAGGCATAGTTGGCAACCGTGGTGGCGGAGGCAGCCTGAACCGGCCGGTTAAAGGTCACGGTGGCCTTGTTGAAGGTGTCACTGCCGTTCACACCCACGATGGTCGCAGCTTGGTCGGCCGTAACCGTGAGGGTGGCTTCGGAACTGGTGACCGACTTGCCGACGACACCGACGACGACCTTGAACTTGGCGTTGTTATCGGCGGGATCAACCACCGGGATGGTGTAGCTCGCCGTGTTGGCACCGATGATCGGCGTTCCATTCTTGTACCATTGGTAGAATGCCCCGACGCCATAGGGCGAGAAGGTTTCAGCTCCGACCGTGAAAGTGGCGGGCAAATAAGCGGCCACAGAAACAGAGGTGGGTTGATTGGTGATCGTCGCCACGGCACCAACGGCATCACCCTTGGCACCAGAAACGATGGGTCCGAGCAACACGTTGACCTTCTTGGTGCCCTCTTCGCGCCATCCGACTTGGCCCCAGTCGCCGCCGCCGCCTTCTTTGACAAGGAACAGGAGAGCGTAGGAGGAGCCAGCCGTCAGGCTGATCGGCTCGCTGGTCGGGAAGGTGCCATCGCCGTTGTCACCGTTACCGGGTTCTTCAAAGGGACCGCAGCATCCATTTTCCAATGCAACTGGGTTTTCTGTCGCGGCATTGGGGATGGTGGTTCCTGCTTTGATGTAGAGACGGGAAGCGTCATCGCTACGGATGAAGAAGCGGAAACTGCCCGATTTCGGGGCGGTGAACACACCGGCCACCCGGCCCAGGTAGTTTTCACCGAGGGTGTTGCCGAAATTCGGCTCACCGAATTGGAACCCGTTGGCGTAGTAAACGCTGTCGGGAGAATTCGGATACTTTGGATCGGCCAGAACGGTATCGAGGTCAGCCTGACTGCCGCCGGTGAACGCGGTTCCGTCAGTCGAAGTGCGATACACCTGAACATTCAAGATTCCCGGGCTTTCCACTTCGGGAGCGGTATTGAAGGTAACGGTCGCAGCAGCGGAACTGTCGCCGCAAACGTTCTTCGCGGAGACCTTGAAGGTCGTCGCAGTCCCTGGCTTCAGGTCCTTGAGTTCATAGGTGTTCCCGGCGAAGGAGCTGGTCAGCGTCACTCCATTCAATTCCAGCGAGTAACCCACCGGAGAGGTGGGGTCGGTCGGGATGGTGGACTTGTCCCAGGCAACGACCGCCCGGCGAGCGCCGACCTCAGTGGTGCGGAGGTTGGGGGGAACGGTCGGGACACCGGCGCAGCTGGCGGCCGTCGTGACCAACTTCACGTTGTCGATGTCGGTGTTTTCGTTGGCACCACCGGTACGTCCGGCGAATACCAATTGACCTGCGGTGGGGAAGTAGGCGGTCTGGAATTTATCCAGATAGACATGCCCCTTGTAGCTCACGGACAATTTGCCATCGGTGGTCAACTTAACGGAGAACGGTTTCCATTGGAGACCTGCACGCGCAGCCGGAGCGTTCGCATCTCCGCCGCCGGCCCAATAGGCGGCGTCGCGAGGTCCAGTTTGCAGCGAGGTGATGTCGTCGGCCTCGCCGTTGCGGGTCGGCAGAGCCACCTTCTTCACCGTGACGTCATCGACGCGAATGATAAATCCTTCGATGTCGGCTTTATCTTTCGGATCGTTGGGGAAGTTGTTTCCCGCCCAGGTGTCAAACGACACCACGATGCCGGTCTTTGTTCCCGTCTCAGCGCAGCAATTGCCAGCGAACAAGTCGACGTTCGGGTCAGCGGCAATTCCGTCGAGAATCGGATCGCCATTGCGGGCGAAGCTGATGCTAAAACCGTCTGCTGCACGGCCAGACTGAGGATTTCCAACGCGCAAATCGCATGAGAATTCAAAGGCGGTGACGACTTTGCCGGGGTCCGTGTCGGGGAAGACGATGGTGGTCTTTTGGCCGCCGACCGGGTAGGTCAGGGCTAGAAAGCCGCCGGGATTCCCGTCGGGGCCGGAAACGTAATAGTCGGGATTGTTTCCACCGACCAAGATGGGGTTGGGTCCCGTGGATGGGTCGGTACTGAAGTCATAGTTCAGCGATCCCGCCTGCAAGGAGAGGGCGCTAATCGCTGCAAGGAAGGGCGCCGCAGCTCCGAAGAGCCGACGAGCGAGCCTGGAGCCCTGCTGATCAGGTTGATAGGTATGGCGTTTCATGTCGCACTGTTTATGAGTTTTGTGCCCGACAAAGACCACACCCCTCCCGCAAGGCAATGCGGCGTGGCATACGGTCTAAATCGAGGTTCGGCAAGACGTTGGCAGACTCCTCTTCGCTCGGTCAAGTGGAAATGGGGGTTTCGTTGGAGACTGGACCTTTTGGGCTCGGAGATTTATCCGTCCCTTGCCGCAAGTGTCATGAATCAAGCGGGAAACCGCAGCTCCGGAAAATGTGAAAACAAACAAGCTTGCTGCTCCGATCCCTTAACCGCTACACAAGCTTGAAATGTCCCGCAATGCTTCCAGCGCCAGCCCCTCCGGCCCTATCCGCAATTCCGGACGGCGGGTGGCGTTTCGCTTCCTGGCAATTTCACTGCCTTTTCTAATTCTTGCGGCAGTCGAATCGGTGCTCCGGTTGGCGGGTAATTATACTCCGACGGATTTCTGGTTGAACCATGGAGGCGGGTCTGAACTCACTCCCAATCCGCACTTCGCCGATCGATTTGTGGGTAAGACCCTGGCTCGAATGCCCCGATCGACCCGCGTCAGCGCTCAAGCCCCAAAAGACTCCCTTCGGATCGTCGTCTTTGGAGAATCCGCCGCGCTGGGGGATCCGGAGCCTGGTTTCGGGATGTCCCGCTGCCTGGAAGCACTTCTGGAGGAGCGGTTTCCGCAAAAGAAGGTGGAAATCATCAACACGGCAGTGACGGCCTTGAACTCGTATGCCATCCGCGAGGTCGCACGGGATTCCCAAAGATTGGGTGCGGATTTCTGGATTGTCTATGCGGGGAACAACGAGGTGATCGGGCCGTTCGGGCCGGTTTCGGTTGTCGACGGGACTCCGACCAGCCTGCTCTGGGCGCGCCTCACCCTGCGCATTCGCTCGACCGCCCTTGGCCAATGGTTGACCGATGGGCGTCAGTCCGAAGGGGAGGGCCTTTCATTGACGCAACGATGGACCGGTCTTGAAATGTTTTCGAGTCGGCAGATTTCGCTGAGTGATCCACGGCTGGCGGTCAGTCATAATAATTTTCAGGCCAATTTGAAGGACATTGTCCGTCTGGGTACCCAGTCGGGTGCCAAGGTCCTCCTGAGCACCATGGCCGTAAACCTGGTGGATTGCGCGCCGTTTGGTTCTTCCATCGCCCTGCAGACCAATGACGCCCGGCATGCTGCATGGCAACTGTCTGCCAACGCCGCGCGCGCCAAGGATGACAGCGGGACGCTCGCCGAGGCGGTTTCGGCCTGGCAAAAAGTCGTCACGCAATGGCCGGACGATGCGGAAAGCCATTATCGGCTGGGCATCGCCCGACTGAATTCCGGCAACATGAACGGAGCGCGGACCGACCTTGAGAGGGCGCGGGATTTGGATACCATTCGACTTCGCGCGGACAGTGATATCAACCGAATCCTCCGGGATACGGCTCAGAACTCCGATAAGAACTGGGTGCGACTGGTTGATGCCGACCGAGATTTGCGAGGCGAGGACCCCGAGCGGCCGCCCGGTGTGGACCTTTTCTGGGAGCACGTTCATCTTCGTCCGGAAGGGAATTACCGGCTCGCACGCATGTTCGCCGAGAACATTTCGGCGTGGTTGGGAACCGAACCGCAGGCCACCCATTGGCTGGCGATGCAGCCTTGCCTGGAGCGCCTGGGATGGAATCCGTTCGCCGCGGTCCGCCTTTGGGGACAAATCCGGGCGCTCACGGACCGCCCGCCGTTTACTCGTCAAAGCAATGCCGAGCTCCGGAGTCGATTTCTCGATGATCGGATCATCGAGGCGAATCGGGCGGCCCGCCCCGGAAATCGCGACGCTTATATCAGCCGGATTCAATCGACGGTCAGCCAGCATCCGAATGACTGGCACTTGCGCGAACAGCTCGCACGTCTGCTTCAGCTGGGGCGGCGGTGGACGGAGGCGGCCGCAGAATGGAAGCAGGTGGTTGATCTGGCAACCGGACACGTGGTGGGATGGTATCAGCTTGGAGAATCCTTGTCGGCGTCGGGCGACAAGTCCGGCGCTCAACAGGCGTACGAACGTGCCTTGGCCATTCGACCCGATTTTGTCGAAGCCAGTGTGGGACTCGGTTTTGTTCTCGGAGAGTCCAGGAATTTTCCCGCTGCCTTGGAGGCATTGGACCGGGCTCTCCTTCTTTCGCCACAGAATCTGCAGGCCCGGGTCAATCGGGGGGTCATCCTGGTGGCGCTCCAACGTTCTGAGGAAGCGATATCGGAGTTCAAACGGGCCGCCGCGCAGCATCCCGAATCCCCCATGCCACTGATGCGTTTGGGAGAATTCCTGGCTGACCAAAAATCCCACACCGCAGCAGCGCAGGCTTATGCCGAAGCGATGGCAAGGGAAACGAACAATGCCGCCCTGCGGCATCGGCTGGCTCTGGAATTGAGTCTCGCCGGGCGAACCAACGAGGCTGAAAACGAGTTCAAACGCATCGTCGCACAGGTTCCAAACTCAGTGCTGGTTCGAACCGATTACGGAGTGGCATTGGCACGGCAGTCCCGATTCCAGGAAGCCAGCGTGCAGTTTGAAGAGGCTCTGAAGCTGCAACCGACAAATTCCCAAGTGCAGACCTATCTTCAACAGGTGCGGTCGCAAATGCGATGATGGGACAACGGTTTAACAAGAAGAAGTATCTGCACAATCTTCCGTCGAAGCGGGCCGTGGGACATATCTGCGAAGATTTACTCCAATGGCTGTTCCCCGGCTTTCACGACGATGACGCCGTGCATCAAGCCTCCCTGCTGGAACTGACGCATCAGCGGATGGAACGGGTTGTTACCCGTCTGACCGAACAAGTTCGGCGCGGAGTCCGGGTGGGCAACCCGAAGAAGCCCACAGGCCGCACTCCTCCCATCATGGAAAAGCCGGAACGCTAACCGAGAAGGTCGTCTTGAGCTTCAGGGAAATGGCGTGTGCTGTACCAATACTGAGAACCGCCACGGTACAAATCCAAAGCGAACTCTTTGAATGGAATTTTGAAACGGATACCGGGGGCATTGGAACGACGTCCGACGGGCCGTTGGTGGTCGGAGTTTGTCGCCGGCTTATTTCGTTTGGAACCGGTCACCCGCCCATAAATGAGAAATCGGCAGACCGTGAATGTCGGCTGCAAATGGGATGACTTCGGTGCCAGTGTAGAGAATCACACCCCGCAGCCAGCGATGGCCTACGGCCTCCTTCAGGGCTTGCAAACCCCGGACGTCTGTTCCCCCCAAAGTGGCCCCGGCCTTGACCTCAATGCCGACGACTCGCCCGGCCCGGTCTTCCATAACAATGTCGACTTCCCTTCCACCAGCGGTACGCCAATGGAAAAAACCGGGTTGCGTTTCGCTCCAGGCGGACTGTTTTCGTAATTCCATCAAAACGAAATTCTCAAGCACACCACCCACCGGTGTCCCATCGAGGCTCAACCGATCCGGGTTCAATCCCAGAAGGTGGGCCAGCAAGCCGGTGTCATTCAGGTAGACTTTGGGGGTCTGAATGAGCCGCTGCCCCAGATTTCCAGACCACGGTTGAAGGACCTGAATGAGGAAGGTTGCCTCCAGAACGGAGAAGTAACGCTTCAGCGTCGTCTGAGGGATGGCCATCGACCGGGAGACGTCGGCAAAGTTGAGCAGTCCTCCCACCCTGGTCGCCAGGATCGAGAGCAGTCGGGGAACGGCTGAGACATCTGCGATGTTGGAGATATCCCGGACATCGCGTTGGAGGATGGTGGATAGGTACGAACGGAACCAAGCCGCGCGGCGGGCCATCGCATCCCGAACGACAACCGGAGGATAGCCGCCTGTGAGGATGGCCTTCCATAAGGTGTCACGAGGAACGACTTCAAGCGTACCGGACGTCCAATTGGGTTCGTCGGCAAACAAGGCCTCGACCAAGCCCTCGCGGACGCCCCGCATCTCACCTTGCGACAACGGCGACAAGGTGAGGAGTTCCATTCGTCCGGCCAGTGACTCGGACAATTTGGGGAGTAGGAGGACATTGGCCGAGCCGGTGAGCAGGTAGCGTCCGGGCTGCCGATGGCGGTCGATGGACGCCTTGATGACCGGAAAGAGCTCCGGTACGTGCTGGATTTCATCGAGGGTGACAGCGGAAGAGAGACCTGCAACGAAACCTTGCGGATCGCGGCGAGCGGCGGCAAGGATGCCGGGGTCGTCAAAGGTCAGGTACTGGCGGCGGACTCCCGTCGCTTCGACCGATTGGACCAGTGTGCTCTTGCCGCATTGCCGGGCACCATTGACCAAAACGGCCGGAGTATCCTCAAGAGCCAGGAGGAGGTTTTCGGTAAGATGACGGTGAAACATCCCTCTCAATCGTGACCTATCTCGGCTGATTATCAACCAAATATCGGTGTATAAAACACCATTTTGTGGATGATTATCATCCATTTTATGGCTGATTATCCTTCGAATTTTGAAGAGCTATTTCTACGTAAATACCTGATTGAAAGATTTTTGCAAACGTGACTACGATCTGGTCGTTAGGCGCGAACTTGCCCGGTTCCTACTCCTATCCATTTGTAAGAGCATAGTTCCTCCAGGCCCATGGGCCCTCGAGCGTGTAGTTTGTCCGTGCTGATGCCGATTTCGGCCCCCATTCCAAATTCCCCGCCATCGGTGAACCGGGTGCTGGCGTTCCAATAGACGGCGGCCGAGTCGACCTCGGCCAGGAAACGATGAGCGACCGACGCGTCACCCGTCACGATGGCATCGCTATGGGCTGAGCCGTGGCATCGGATGTGGGCGATGGCATGCTGCAAATCCTCCACCACCCGGACGTTGAGGATGTAGTCGTTGTACTCGTTGTCGTAGTCGGCGTCCGTCGCCGACACCAATTTCGCCGAATAGGCAACCGCCGGGGCCGATAGCAGGGCCAAGGAGGCAGGGTCCGCCCGCAATTCGACGTTTTTGGATGCCAGCCGGGCCGCCATCTTTGGCAGGAACGCATCAGCCACCTCGCGGTCCACGAGCACGGTTTCCGCGGCGTTGCAGGTGGACGGGCGCTGAGTCTTGGCGTTGTCGAGAATCTCGAGTGCCATCACCAGATCGGCAGCGGCATGGACGTAAATATGACAAACGCCCTTGAAGTGCTTGATGACCGGTACTTTGGATGCCTCGGTGACCGCTCGAATCAATCCCTCGCCCCCGCGGGGCATGCAAAGGTCCACGTATTGGGTGAGGCTCAGCAGGGCGGGAATGGCCGCCCGGTCCGAGGTGGGAACCACCTGGATCGCTGCGTCCGGAAAC
>Ga0136644_10003484_pt1 | contig 11792 bp, 8 predicted proteins | sample C_130820_EF_Meta_FD_94780 | JGI IMG/M metagenome (GOLD analysis project Ga0136644, IMG submission 94780) | Freshwater microbial communities from Lake Croche, Canada to study carbon cycling - C_130820_EF_MetaG (v2) (version 2) | ecosystem: Environmental > Aquatic > Freshwater > Lake | place: Lake...
TCAGTCCGCTGGCGATCTTTTCAACCATCATGCGAAGCTCTCGGTTTTCAGCTCGCACTTGGTCAAGCTGCTCTTGCAAGCGATGGATGAAACCGTCTGGTCCTCCGTTTTGGGGGCCTCCGTTCTGGGGGCCTCTTGATTCAGCTCTTGGTCCTTCGGGTTGATCCCGACGGTTAGGCTCTCGTTGGGGGTGGTCGCGAGGTGGCTCCTTGTCTCCTCGGTCTCCTGGCATTTGCGGTGCCATTTTCTCTTTGTCGTTTCGCAGATTGGCGTTTCGCAGATCTTGCTCGATGTCCTCGACACGGCGCATTAGATCCCCGGCCATATCATGCATGCCGGCTAACTTCAGATGTTCCGAGGCGACCCGCAGGTGATGGACTTGCTGGGCGGCTTTGTGAAATTTCTCCATCTGCTCGGGGCTTGGACCACGCCCCTCGAAGCGTCCTTGGGAGTTCATGCCATCGAGTCTTTTCATCAACTCTTCTTGCTCGCGGAGCAGTCCTGCGGCTTTGTCCTTGCGACCCTCTTCGAGAAGCAGTGCCGCTTGCCTCTTGATCTCAACGATGCGAAGCTTGATCTCTTCGCGTTCGTCGCCGAAGGTTGAGTAACCAGTTGCAAGGCTAACGCAGATCGCAAAAAGGGAGACGCGCAAAGCGAATCGTGTAAGCATCAGGTGAGATTCCTAGAGATAAAGAGGGCATGGATTACCAAACGGCATGACCAGTGCAAGGTAATCAGTGCAAGCACCGACCACCAATGGAACTGATGATAGTTTACCGCGATGCATTGTCCATGTGCCTTGCCGCGAGCTTACCGCATCGAATCGACGGGTTGGCCGGATTGAGTCGCAGCGCAACTGAGGAACGATTTCGCTTTCCACCCATAAAAAAACCCAGCGTTTTGCTGGGTTGTGATGGGGGAAGAGTCCCCCCGATGGCATACCTAGTGACCCCGACGGGAGTCGAACCCGTGTTACCGCCGTGAAAGGGCGATGTCCTAGGCCTCTAGACGACGGGGCCAATCAATGCTCTTGCCTTGCAATCAAGGACGCGAAAGTGTAAGCCACCGGGCGAAACTGTCAAGCCAAAAAGAAAACCAACCAACCCGAGTTCTACCCTCATTCCCCCAACAAAATGCCCCTATTCCCGGCTTAAACCGTCTATTTCCGCAAAACGACGACTGGATAGTTAGCTAACTCCCGATATATTGAAGTGTCGATTCGCCCAACACCGGCCCGATTCGATTCGGCCTATCACAATCCAAGCATGTCCACTGCCAAACTCAAACTCACTAGCCTCGAATCGCTCGGACTAGCCGCCGAATGCCTCAAAGTCCTCGCTCACCCGCACCGACTACGCATGCTCCAAATGCTCCTGGCCGACCAGTTCACTGTCACCGAGCTTGCCCAAGCCTGCGAAATCCCAACCCCCATGGCCTCCGAACACTTGCGTCTTATGCAACGATGCGGATTCCTAAAGAGCAAACGCGATGGCCGTAAGGTTTATTACGAAGTTATCGAACCCCACCTGAAAAACATTCTCGAGTGCGTCGAAGACCGCTTCGGCGCGAAAAACAACAAATGATGCGCCAAACCTTTTTTGAAAGAACCCATCTATATGACCTCAAAGAGCATCACCCCTAGAGAACTCTACGAACGGATCTCCCAAGGACTCTCGATCAACCTGATCGATGTGCGTACTCCCGTCGAGTTCCAAGAGATCCATGCCGACATCGCTAAGAACATCCCACTGGATCGATTAACCCCTTCAGCGCTGGGGATCCATCCAAACGCTAACGATCCTGTGTATGTGATTTGCCGCTCGGGCGCCCGGGGCTCTCAAGCTTGCCAATCCCTCCAACGCTCGGGACTTGCCAACGTCGTGAATGTCGAAGGTGGCACGATGGCTTGGGCCAACGAGGGACTCCCTGTGATCCGAGGCAAAAAAGCCGTTTCGCTCGAGCGCCAAGTTCGAATGGTTGCCGGAGGAATCGTTGCCGTTGGCTCCGTCCTGGCCCTTGTACACGATCCTCGCTGGGCGCTCCTCTCAGGATTCATCGGAGCAGGACTATTCCAAGCTGGACTTTTTGACAACTGCATGATGGCCATGCTCCTTGCCAAAATGCCATGGAATCAGGCAAAAGGATAACGGGCAAAAAAATGGATGGCAAAAAAATGGATGGCAAAAATATGACCGGCAAAAATATGGGTGGTGAAGAGATGGGTGGCGGCCAGTGAGTTGCTAGGCCGCAGGTGTGGCCTGAGACGCCGAGGCGACCGGGAAGCGGATCGTAAAGGCCGTGCCCTTGCCCACCGTGCTCTCGACGCGAATCCGGCCTCGGTGATCGTCGATGATCTGCTTGCATGCCGACAGGCCCAAGCCCGTGCCACCTTTGCCAGATGCATCCGGCCCAGATTTGGTCGTAAAGAAACGGTCGAAGATTTTCGGCAGAACCTCCTTGGGGATTCCCGAGCCGTTGTCCCGGACCGTCAGCACCACCGAGTCGGTCTTCGGCTCATGCTTGACGATGATTCGAATCGTGCCATTTTCCTTGATCGCTTGCCGTGCGTTGGTGATCAAGTTCAATAGCAGTCGCTGCAAGGCCCCCGCTGAACCTTGGATCACGGGCACACCAGACAACTCTTTTTCAACATGGATGCGGTACTTTTGAAGCTCTTTTTCGAGCAGGACCAGTGAGTCCTCGACGATTGCTACCAAATCGATTGGATCGAAATTGCCCGAACCTGTACGGGAAAGTCCGAGCACCAAGCTGGTGATCTTGGCCCCTCGGTTGGCCGCATCCAATATTCTCGTCAACGCTTTTTCTCGCGTCGCCTCGTCCTTGTGCCTCAAACCAAGCTTGGCGTAGTTCAAGATCGTCATCAGGATGTTGTTGAACTCGTGCGTCGTGGTGCTGGTCAACTCACCAACGGCGGCCAAACGTTCGCACTGCACGAGCCGCTGCTCGAGATCGGCAATCCAGCGATCCTGGTCGGTCCGGACGGTTTCAAGGCTTTTCGTTTTTTCATTCGCTTCCATACTGTCTCTATCGGTTTCCATCCCGCAAGTATGCAACAGGATTGCCCTCGAGCGCGCAATTGTGCTAGGAAAGATTCGACATTCTCCCCTAATGAATTTGTTTTCATTAAACTCCAGAGTTCCTTCGCTATGAACACCCTCGAAGCCCTCGAAACAATGCTAGCAATCGCCCATGAAGAAGGGATCCAGGTGCGGAGCGAATGGCTATCGGGAGTGCGAGGGGGGTTGGTGCGGGTCGGGAGCAAGGCGGTGCTGTTTGTGGATCAAGCCTTGAGTGTCTCGGATCAGCTCGAGCAGGTCCGATCGGCTTTAGGGGCGCTGGATTGGTCGGAAACCTCGCATGCACAGCAGATGGCCGTATGTTTATCGAAAGTCCCGAGAGGGGATCTCTAGCGGGCCGACCGTAGCAGTCAGGTCTTCGATGAAGTTCGCCACTACGTGGATCACTCCCTGACGGCTCTCGAGTGTCCCGTGGACCAACCATGCATTGGATTGTTTGCACACTAGATAATGGGACTCCCAGGTCTTGGGTCGAACGACGAGATTGATGCTGCCGGTCTCGTCCTCCATGGTGACAAACGTGATTCCTTTGGCCGTACCGGGGCGTTGCCTGAGGACGATAAGGCCTGCCACGCGGACGAGCTGACCGTGTCGGAGATTCGTCAGGTCCAGTGCGGTCCGGACTTTGAGCGATTGAAGTTTTTCCCTTAGGAACTGCATTGGATGCCCTCGCAGCGAGAGTCCTGTCGTCGCATAGTCAGCGGCTACTTCTTCGGACTCGGCCATAGGGACAAGCGATTCGGGGATTGGATCGTCGACATCCACACCGGCTGCTTCGAGAAGCGGCAGCGACGTGTAGGACTTGTCCTGACCGAGCGCTTGCCAATACGCAGCGCGTCGGTTTCCGGATAGCGAGCCCATCGCACCGCTATCGGCCAGGATCGCTAGGACGGATTGTCCGAGCTGGCAGCGCCGCACCAATTCGCTTTGATCATTGTAAGCTCCATGAGTGCGGCGCTGGGCAGCGATCTTCAGCCCGTCGGCTTGGTGCAGTCCTCGAATCATGCACAGACCGAGCCGAACTCGATAGGATTTCGGTTCGGTTGCTTCGAGGGTGCATTCATAGTCGCTCGAGTTGAGATCGACCGGTGCGATTTGGACTCCGTGGCGCTGGGCATCGGCGATGAGCTGGGCCGGGGTATAGAACCCAAGGGGTTGGCTGTTGAGCATCGCGCAGCAAAAGACCTCGGGATAATGATGCTTGATCCAACACGATGCATACACAAGCAGTGCAAAGCTAGCCGCATGCGACTCGGGGAAACCATACTCACCGAAGCCTCGGATTTGATGAAAGACTGTTTCGGCAAACTCTTCTTTGAGTCCGTTGGTTCGCATTCCTTCGACGAGTTTTTTTTTGAACTGATCGATCACACCTGGGCGTCGCCAAGCGGCCATCGCGCGGCGGAGCTGGTCGGCTTCGCCGGGTGTAAATCCGGCGGCGACGACTGCCAGCCGCATGGCTTGTTCCTGGAAGATCGGCACGCCCATGGTTTTGCGGAGGACTTGGGCGATCGCTTCGGTCGGATACGGTGGTTGTTTGCCACTGCTGCGGGCGGTCAGGTACGGATGGACCATGTTGCCTTGGATCGGTCCGGGTCGGACGATAGCCACCTCGATGACCAGATCATAAAAGCAGCGAGGTCGGAGCCTCGGGAGCATGCTCATTTGAGCGCGGCTTTCGATCTGAAAGACTCCGACGGTATCGGCTTGGCAGATCATGTCGTAGACGCTCGGATCCTCTGGAGGGATTGTCGCGAGGGTCAAGGGCCTTTCATGAAGCTCTGCTAGCAGGTCCAGGCTGCGGTGGATCGCCGAGAGCATGCCCAGGGCCAAGCAATCGACTTTGAGGATCCCGAGTTCATCCAGATCGTCTTTGTCCCATTGGATGATTGTCCGACCGGTCATCGAAGCGTTTTCGATTGGGCACAGTTCGCACAGATTGCCTTGCGTCATGACCATGCCACCGGTGTGTTGGGACAAGTGCCGAGGGAAGCCCAGGATCGATTCGACTAGGTACAAGAAGCGTTTTCCCAGATCCGAGGCCGGATCGATGCCGACCTGCTCGCAGCGCGTCGCAAGGTTCTCGATCCCGCTGCGTCCATCGATGATTTTTGAAAGGCTATCGATTCGATCGTTGGTAAAGCCGAGGGCTTTGGCGCATTCGCGGGTGGCTGAGCGGATCCGATAGGTGGTCACCGCAGCGGTCATTCCAGCGCGGTGTCTGCCGTATTTTTCGTAGACGTATTGGATGACTTCTTCGCGACGTTGGTGTTCAAAGTCGATATCGATATCAGGGGCTTCGTTGCGTTCGCGGCTGATGAAGCGTTCGAAGAGCAGGTCGTAGCGACTCGGATCGACGCTGGTGACCCCCAAGCAGTAGCAGACGGCTGAGTTGGCGGCCGACCCGCGACCTTGGCATAGGATATCCCGCGATCGGGCGAATCGAACCAGGTCCCAAACCGTCAGGAAATACGGTTCGTAGCGAAGGTCCTCGATGAGTTTTATCTCGTGGCGGAGCATCTCCACGACCCGCATCGGGACCCCTTTGGGATACCGCGCCTGGGCACCTTCCCAAGTGAGTTTCTTCAGGTAATCGATTGGTCGCATCCCTTCGGGGGCCCCTTCGGTGGGGTATTCGTAGCGAAGGCAATCGAGTTGAAAGTCGATGCGATTAGCGATTTCGACGGTGTTGGATATCGCCTCGGGGATTTGTCGATAAAGCAGCTCGATCTGCTCGATGGTCCGCAAGGCTCGCTGGGCGTTGATAGGACGAAAGCGAGCGACCTGGTCGATCGTCGTCCCGGTCGCGATGGCTTGGAGGCAGTCGTGGAGGATCATGCGCTGCGGGTGGTGGTAGAGCGAACCGCCGGCGGCTACCAATGGAACACGGCTTTGCCGACTGAGCTCACCGAGCCTTTGGAGTTTCCCAGCGTCGTTGGCTTCCAGGTGTAGGTGGCTGATAAGGTAGGATCGATCCTGAAACAATTCGCCAAATTGAAACAACCATGCAAGCCAGTTCGAGGAGTCGAAAGGATCAAAGTCATGGCCCACTGGGCACCAAGCCCGCGGGGGGATGGCGGGTACCTCCAAGGGCCCGTGATCAGGCCCGTGATCAGGGCTCGTGTCGGGGTTGGGGTCAGAGTTGTCGGAGATTTCGGGTTGGCCCCAATCCATCACGCGGCAGGAGCGTGCGTTTGGGAGGTTGGGGACCAGTCCTGCGATCAGGTGTTTAGAGTGTGCGGCGACATCGTGCCAGGAGAGTTCCGAGAAGCCTTTGGGGGCGCGCAGACGGGCGATGCTCAGGAGCCTGCACAGATCGCCGTAGCCTTGGCGATTCCTCGGCCAGACGACCAGTGGGGGGCCATCGACGGGGTTCAGTTCGCAGCCGACGATGAATCTCAAGCCTTGGTCCTTGGCGGCTGTATGGGCCCGGACGATGCCTGCCAGGGTGTCGCGGTCGCTGATTGCAAGCCCTGCGTAGCCAAGGAGTTTGGCTTGTTGGACAAGTTCGTGGGCGTGCGAGGCCCCTTCGAGGAAGGAGAAGTTTGATTTGCAGTGGAGTTCGACGTAGGAGTCCATAGGAGTTCAATCTAACGAACTTGGGAAATTTTGAGAATCAAGCCAGCGTTTTCACGGGGTATTCACAGATTCCAGTTGTTTTTTGGACCGGCTCGGGATTACAATCTTGGCAAGTGCTACGAAACGCATCGTAGCTATTGCGTATCCGTGCGGAAGGCTTCCGATTCTAGGCAACCTGGAATCCTTTTGCCTGGCTCGTTTCGAAAGGAGGTGATTAGTGAAATCTTGTTCTACTAGCCAAAGGGGTGGGGCGTCCTAAGCATGCCGGCGGGCTGCTTAAGACATGCAGCTCCAACCCCAGCTTGTGGATGAAGTGAATCTCATTTCACCAAAACAGGCTAAATTTGATGGTAATAGGCCCGGATCCATGCAATCAGCATGGATCCGGGTTTTTTCATTTCCGGTTCTTACCGATATCCTCTAGCGCCCCCGAAGAACTCCCTGAATCGCCCAGAAAAGGTATTTGTCGCACATGTCGGATTATTTGGTGGCCCTTTTGGTCGGAGTCGTCGAAGGCTTGACGGAATTTCTGCCCGTCAGTTCAACAGCGCATATCATTTTGACCCAGGCTCTCTTGGGGATGCGTTTGGACAATCCGTTTTGGAAGATGTTCACGGTGGTCATCCAGCTCGGGGCGATCCTTTCGGTGGTTGTGTATTTCAGGGAAAGGCTATTGGCGTTTGTCCAATCGTTCCTCGCTAGTTTTTCTGGGTCCAGAATGCCCGTAAGCGAGCATCAGAGCGAGCATCAGAGCGAGCATCAAAGCGAGCATCAAAGCGAGCACCTAAGCGGATCGGATCCAGCGGTGAGCAAGCCGTGGTGGCAGCATCCGTTGGCCTTGGTGCTGATCAGTTTTGTCGTTACCGCGATTCCATGTTACTTGATGGATGAGTTGATCGGGGAGAATCTCGAAAGGCCATGGGTGATCGGCGCGTCGATGCTTTTAGGTGGCATCGCGATGCTCTGGATCGACAAGGTGTATTCTCCGATTGCCAAGACGCAATCGGTCGAGAGGATGACGATGGGCCAAGCGATCTTCATCGGTGCGGCGCAGATTTTGGCAGCGACGTTTCCGGGAACGAGTCGATCGATGGCCACGATTGCCGCTGGACAGATCATGGGCCTTTCGAGGCCGGCAGCTTTGGAGTTTAGTTTTTTCCTCTCGATCCCAGTGATGCTTGCCGCGAGCGGCTTTAAGCTTCTGCAGTTCATCCTCAAGAACCCCATCGAGATGGGGGCTTCTGAGTGGCTCACCCTCGGGATCGGTTTTACAACCAGTTTCGTGGTCGCCTTGGCCGTGATCGCTTGGTTTATGAATTGGGTCAAGTCCCAGGGGTTTGCACCCTTTGCGATCTATCGCATGGTCGTTGGAGTGGCGGTCATCCTGTGGCTCGGTAGTTAGAAGCGAAAAAAGAACCGCCAATCGACGCTGATGCGACGCTAATTTAAGAGGTTCATTAGCGTTCCATCAGCGTCGATCAGCGGTGCAGTTTCTTAGCGGGCCAGAATAATTGGGCCGGCTACTTATCGGCCTTTGGAATCCCGCTTGGCCTGAGTCCGTTTGCCTTTGCCCGAGACGTGACCGGCGATGTTGCTGGAGCGATTCGAGAGCTTCACGCGGTTTGCCTTGGCCCTGCCAGCGAGCTGAGCTTTGGCCTCGGTGGTTGGAACGACGATACCGGCCTTGGCGGTCGTCTTGACGACTTTCTTGGCTGGCTCGGCGAGAGTGGGAGAGGCACTTGCGACTGCGGCTCGTTTAGCGGTCCGTTTGGCGGCGGTTTGAACGAGAGTCTTCTTGGCGGCTGCTGTCTTTGTAGTTGGCTTTGCAGCGGCAGACTTGGCAGCAACTGGCTTGCGAGCAGCAGGCTTGGTAGCGGCTGGGGCAGCCACGGCCTTGGCTGGAACAGCTTTCGCCGCTGGTGGTTTTGGAGTCGAGGCCTTGGCAGCTTTGTTGAGGGTCTTTTTGACACCTTGAAGCTCGGTCCGGGCCGATTGGCGAGAAACTCTTGCGGTCGCTGTGCGCTGCTTGGTTGTGGGCTTCTTCGGGGCGGCTTCGACGGTCGTGACGGTCGACGCAGTTGCGAGGCGAGCTTCGTAGGCCGCTAGGGCATCATGGATAGCCTGTTGTTTGGCATAGGACCTGGAATCGAGGTTTGGCTCGCCGGTCTTTTTGCTTTGGCTACGGGATTGTCCCCGAGAGAGCTTTTGCCATTTGTCGGAGAGTTTTCTCGCGTTGGCAACGTTCTTTTTGAGTTCGGCGGTAGAGAGTTTTTCGATCGCCGGCGATTGGCTCGAGGAAATCAAACCATACTCAGCCGTCGTGCAAATCGAACGGATTTCATCCAAAGACAAGCTCATAACAATCGCTCCAAAGAGGTATACAACAAGGCACAAAAACCAAAACAAAGTTGTCCATCAGCAACAACGCATGCTAGATCTACGAGTCGACTAGTGTAGATCAAACTTCGCAAGTGGAAAGAGGACAGAGCCAATCGACGCAATGGTGGTGCGAATGCTACCACATCGATCAGACCGATCCGAGTTCAATTTCGTTTGATCGTATTGAGCCCCGTTTCGATTTCGATGATTTGGTTCAGAACGTCGCCGTTGTATTGAAAACAGATCACGACCACTAAATGGTCCTGTGCCTTGAGGCTTGCGGTAAAGCCAACGATCTCTCCAAGTGGCATTTGAACTAATGTGCGAGCGACATGGATCGGCTTACTTGGCGAACCTATGGTTTTTAAGTCACTGATTTCGAGCAGTTTCCAACCTTGTACCTTATTTATAAACCCATTGGTAAAGGCATGGATGGCTTTCTTCGGATCATAAGCTTCTTTGGGTGGGGGTTTAGGGTCCTCGACTCGGGTAATGGCCCATATTTCACTAACTTCACCTTGCTCGTCTTGCGACATCCAGACCCCGCCCTTGATGTTCATCCCAGGCGGAGGTGGTGGAGCCTTTGGCCCTGGGACAAACCTCTCGGGCAACTCAAAGCTGTAGTCCTCAAAAACAATCTTCTGCATCTTGCCTGACGGCTTGCTTGCAGGGCCACCTGGACCAGACGATCTGGCTTGCCCTGGCCCACCGAATCCTGGCGCTCCGGCTCCCGGCGCACCGAATCCTGGCGCTCCGGCTCCCGGCGCGCCGAATCCAGGAGGTCCAGCGGGTGCTCCCGGTTGCGGTCCGAACCCTGGAGATCCACCGGATCCTGCTGGAGGCCCAAAGCCGCCCGGTGCTCCGAGGCCACCTGGTGCACCAAAGCCACCCGGTGCTCCGAGGCCGCCTGGCGCTCCAAAGCCACCTGGTGCACCAAAGCCGCCCGGTGCTCCCAGGCCAGGAGGGCCACCGCCCAAGCCTGGTGCACCCATCCCCGGCGGAACCAATGCCGATAGCTCTTCGAGAACCTTATCGAACTCTGCTTGGCTCTTGGCGTTCTTTAGGTTGTTTAGCGGTGCGTTGGCTATGAGCAGCACGGTCGCTAGGCCTTGCTGAATCTGCTCGGGTTTCATCGCATCGATCCCAGCCTTGGCCTGGGCCATCGTCGCGTCCCAGTTGTTGACCAAATCCTCTGGTAGCCAGCGACCTTCGCTCAAAACGAGGTTGATCGGCGGTGGTGGCGGAGGAGCCCCTGGAGTCTGGTCCATCGACAGGGTCGCCGTGGTCGATGAAGTCTTATCGACTCGGTAATTCGGTCCAGCTTGAGTAAGGCTCTTGGCTTGCTCGTACTGACTGCGGATAGGATTGTCTTTGGGCAAACCGAGGATTACTTTCTCGGCGGATTTCGAAAGTTTGGTCGTGTACCCATCGAGCAGGCCTCGCATGTCTCCTTTTTGCATCCTCTTGCCATCGAAGAGGTCTTTGGAGACCAGATTGTCTGCAAAATCGATCAGACCTGGATAGGAGGGCTCGACCTGTGAGACCATGTCGCTCGGGATCTGCAGCACGGAGCTACTGAGGATGAACTTCTGCTGTTTGCGCAGGATGTCGATGATGGAGGTCCGAGTCTTTCGGATCATGTCAAAGCTGCGGGAATCGACTTTGTTGGCAAAAGCGACCATGAGTTCCTCAAGCTGCTTTTGCTTCGACGCGGGCATAGCGTCCCACATGACGATGTAGTTGTCCTTTGTGGTTTGTTGATAGATTAAATCGATGAACTCTTTCGGGTCCATGTTGTCCTGGAACTTGGTCACCGGATGTCCAGCCCCAGGATCGCTTGTACCCGGCGACGCTGTAGGTGCTGCATTGCTTGGGGTGCTAGGGTTCTTTGGGCTAGAAGGCTTGGGGCTCGAGAGCCCACCTTTGGACTTGGCAAGCTCCAAACTTTCGGGGCTTAGTCGCTCGAATGGAATCTTGATCTCTTTACCGTCCAACTTCTTTAGGACTAGCTGCTCACCCTCGATCCGAACAAACTGCGCGTCGACTTTGAAGCGACCCGTGTTGTCGGCCCATTGAAGGTATTTTTCCTGAGCGATCGCGCTGCCAGAGAGGATCGCAAGGCTTGCTAAAGCAACCAAGCCAAAGCGTAAAGTTCGCGAGGTACAACTGCGTTTCCCGGTAACATCGGATGCGTGATGAATCATCGAACAAGAACTCCGAAAAGTGATAATCGACCGCCTATGAAACGGACTCTGCTGGACCACTAGGATACGTTGAAAACAGGCTTTGCTCCACCGATTTTATAGTTTCTTCGCTGAGCTACGTGGAAAAATTCCAAGGCACAAGCGGTCTGTTTGCTACAATTTCGGCTTTCGATGATCGAACAATCCTACACTTGATCCCACCCAGCTATGAGTATTCCCACCATGTTTTTCCGCCGCGTTTTGCAAGTTTGCTTGCTGCTATCGGTGCTTGTGCTTGCGAACGGGAACCTACGCGGTTTCGGCCAAGATCCACCGATCAAGCTGATTTTCGACACCGACATGGGGAACGACTGCGACGATGCACTTGCCCTGGCCATGATCCATTCCCTGCAATCCCGCGGCGAGTGCGAATTGCTGGCCGTCACGATCACCAAAGACCACGAGTTGGCAGCCCCGTTTGTCGATTGCGTGAACACGTTTTACGGTCGAGGCAACATCCCGATCGGGGTATGTCGAAACTCTGGCAAAACCA
>Ga0136644_10003486_pt1 | contig 11789 bp, 9 predicted proteins | sample C_130820_EF_Meta_FD_94780 | JGI IMG/M metagenome (GOLD analysis project Ga0136644, IMG submission 94780) | Freshwater microbial communities from Lake Croche, Canada to study carbon cycling - C_130820_EF_MetaG (v2) (version 2) | ecosystem: Environmental > Aquatic > Freshwater > Lake | place: Lake...
CCAATATGCGCCGTAGTAGCGCCAAGCGCGTGGCCTTGTCGGTCTGGGTATAGGAAGGAAAAGCCGCGCGAGCGGCAGACACGGCTTTATCCACATCGGCCGCACTGCCCATGGAGATGCGGGTGTAGGCCTGCTCGGTCGCAGGGTTGATGACGTCCAGGCTACGGGCGACGGTCGGGTTGACCCAGGTGCCGTTGATATAAAACTGTTGGTGGTGGGACATGGTGGGCTGGCACGCTATGCGCGCTATCGGGTAGCAAAGGTTAGGGAACAGATAAGGTTAGCAGAGATTGCCCTGCATTGGGCTGAACAAATCGCGATGCGCTTTTAATGCCGGGTAGTCACACCTGTCCATTACCAAAAATGAGGGCGCAAACTCTGAATTCAGATAGAGCGCAGCGCTCAGCCAAAGCCTTACAAGAAGCGATCCAATAGGCGCTTGCTGTGTGCATCAAGCGCCTTTTGGTCGGGCACCAGGTAATGGATGCCGTGTGCGTCAGCTACCAAAAGGCTGCGGCCTGTGCCGATGCGGCGTATGTCCTCGTCGCCGCGCAACACAAACTCGGTGCGTCCACGATCGGTTTCCACGATCCAGGTGCAAGGCGTGGAAAAACTGCTAACTTCCAGGATACGGTGCAGAACCGGCATGAATTCGCGGTGCGCCAATTCGTCTTCGATCAGGCCTTGGTAGGCGGCAGGCAAATCGCTCAAGCGGTCCACCCAGGCCACTTCGTGGCCATCGGTGCTAAGCAAAGAAATACCCTCATCCGGCGCCCGTATGGGAAAGGCACGTACCGGCAATACCCCGGTAAATCGCTCACCCAGCGCATTGGTCAGAATTAATTTTCCAAAGCTGGTGCGCTCCAGCAAAAACGCAGACTTGGGTGGAACTTGGCTCATACAGCACCCCCGCTCACGACCAATTGCGTATCCGCGTTACGCGCCTGGGCCTGGTACAAATTGAAATAAGCGCCCTCTTGTTGCATCAGCGCATCATGCGTTCCCTCTTCCACCACATGGCCCCGGTCCAGCACCACCAGGCGATCGGCACGGTGCAGGGTGGATAGGCGGTGTGCAATGGCGATCGTGGTACGGCCTTGCACCAAATTTTCAAGCGCTTTTTGAATTTCCTTTTCGGTTTCAGAATCGACCGAGGAAGTAGCCTCATCGAGTATCAAAATACGCGGGTCAATGAGCAGCGCCCGCGCGATCGAAATACGCTGACGCTCGCCCCCAGAGAGACCCTGGCCGCGCTCACCAACCATAGAGTCGTAGCCATGGGGCAGGCGCAAAATAAATTCATGCGCATGCGCGGCGCGCGCAGCGGCCATGATGTCGGCGCGGCTGGCCTCGGGTTTGCCATAGGCGATGTTGTCGGCAATCGTTCCGAAGAACAAGAATGGCTCTTGCAAGACCAAGCCGATGTTGCGGCGGAAATCGCTGATCGCGTAGGAGCGTATATCCACACCATCGACCAAAATCGCGCCCTCGGACACATCATAAAAACGGCAAATCAAATTCACCAAAGTGCTTTTGCCTGAGCCGCTGTGCCCCACCAAGCCAATCATTTCCCCAGGTGCGATGGACAGGTTTATGCCACGATTGACCGCGCGGTTACCGTAGCGAAATCCGACTTCACGCAGTTCGATGCGCCCCTGCACCCGGTCCACATGCACTGGGTTTTGCGGCTCGGGCACGCTGGAGACATGGTCCAAAATATCAAAAATACGCTTGGCCGCCGAGGCCGATTTTTGGGTCACCGACACAATCCGACTCATGGAGTCCAGACGCCCGTAAAACCGCCCAATATACGCAATAGCGGCCAGCAACATGCCGACGGTGATTTGTCCGTGCGCCACCTGGTAAATGCCAAAGCCCCAGACCACCAGCAAGCCCAGCTCGGTCAGCAAAGACACCGAGGGCGAAAACAAGGACCAAATTTTGTTGATGCGATCATTGACCACCAGGTTGTAGCGGTTGGCATCCCGAAAACGTGCGGCCTCGCGCTGCTCTTGGGCAAAGGCTTTGACCACTCGGATACCTGGAATGGTGTCGGCCAAAATATTGGTTACCTCGCCCCATACGCGGTCAATTTTTTCAAAGCCGGTGCGCAGGCGATAACGCACATAGTGAATCATCCAGCCGATAAACGGCAGCGGCACCAGGGTAATGAGCGCCAGCCAAGGGTTCATAGAAAACAAGATCACCGCTGTCATGGTGATCATGACCACATCGCTGGCAAAGTCCGTCAGGTGCAGCGACAAATACACCGCAATCCGGTCACTCTCGGTGCCCACCCGCGAAAGCAAATCGCCGGTGCGCTTGCCGCCGAAATACTCCAGCGATAGTTGCAGCAAATGGTCGTAAGTCGTGGTGCGCAAATCCGCCGCGATACGCTCAGAGGCCAGCGCCAGGATATAGGTCTTGGCCCAACTCAGCACCCAGGCCACCAAGCCCGAAGCCAAAAGGCCGCCCAGATACCAGGCTATTTGGGAGCGCTCGATGTGCTGCCCGTTTTGAAGTGGAATAAGTACTTCATCGACCAGGGGAATGGTCAAGTAGGGCGGCACCTGGCTGGCGGCGGTGCCTAGCAACATCAGGACAAAGCCCCATAGCAATTGGCCGCGGTAAGGCCGGGCAAAACGCCACAGGCGCAGCAGCGTCCATGTAGAGGGCGGGGTATGCACCACCTTGGTACACACGGGGCACTCCTCGGCCTCAGGGTCTAGCAGAGCTTTGCAGCTAGGGCACAGGGCGACTGCCGGTACCGGCACGGGCACACCACTCAAGGCGCTGTTATGGTGGGCGTTGAACTGATCGACTAGGCGCAAAGCATTCAGGTTGTGGCCCAAAGTGAAGCGCCAATGCGCCAGGTGTCCCAGTTCGTCCTGCAATTGCAAATGACCCACGCCGGCATGGTCGTGGTGCTCCAGGCGCAAACCGGCCTGGTAAATCCAGTTTTGCGCGCCTGTGCTTTGCAGGCATAGCAAGCGCTTATCGGTGGCCACCAGCAAACTGGGCACAAAGCGCATTTGGGCGTCCAAGTCAACCTCCAGCAGCGCACTAACGTTTTCAGAACTAGAGAGTTGCGCCGTGAGCGCATCGCGCCAGACGGGGGGAATATCCACTGCGCCCAAGGGGCCGGGCGCTTGCTTGTGATTCATGGAAATGCCAAATTGAAAAGTAAAAAACAGCTATTTGCGCTGCGCCAAGGTGGGGTGCGCAACGCGTCCAAACCCCCTACTATGCCTGAGCCGGGGCAAGTCTCCCAAGGAAGCACGGCGCTTTCGGCGAGAATACACAACGCACGACGAACCAGCCCAGTGGACTTGAACTTCCGCCCCCACGCATGACGCGCCAGAAAAAAATCAATATTTTGCGGGTGAACCACCTGCGCGGACCCAATATTTGGACCTACCGGGCAGTGATCGAGGCATGGGTGGACATCGGGGACTTAGAACATTCTCCGTCCAACACCCTGCCCGGCTTTTACGAGCAACTCACCGGCTATTTGCCCGGCCTGATCGAACATGAATGCAGCCCCGGCGTGCGTGGTGGCTTTTTGCAGCGCCTCCAAGAAGGCACCTGGGCGGCGCATATTCTGGAACATGTCTGCCTAGAACTGCAAAACATGGCCGGCATGCGCACTGGCTTTGGTAAAGCGCGCCAAACCTCCCTGACCGGTGTGTACAAGGTGGCGTTTCGCACCCGCCAGGAAGATGTGGGCCGACGCGCCCTGCATGTAGGCCGCGATTTGGTCGAGGCTGCCATCAACCACACGCCTTTTGACGTGGCCAAGGCCGTAGCGGAACTGCACGACATGGTGGACTCGCTGTGCCTGGGGCCCAGCACCGCACATATCGTCGATGCCGCCACCGCGCGCGGCATACCGCATATGCGCCTGACCGATGGCAATTTGGTACAACTGGGCTACGGCATGGCACAGCGGCGTATCTGGACGGCCGAGACCGACCAGACCAGCGCCATTGCCGAAGAGATTGCCAGTGACAAAGATTTGACCAAGTCCTTGCTCAAAGCCTGCGGCGTACCGGTGCCTGAAGGCGAACTGGTGCAAAGCGCCGATGCCGCGTGGCAAGCGGCACAAAGTGTAGGGGTTCCGGTCGTACTCAAGCCCTATGACGGCAACCATGGAAGAGGCGTTTCCCTGGATCTGTCCACGCAAGCCGAGGTGCAAGCTGCGTACCAGTTGGCCCACCGCAAAGGCGGTGGCAGCGTCATTGTAGAAAAATTCATTCCAGGCGACGAACACCGTCTGCTTGTCGTGGGCAAGCGCGTGGTGGCTGCCGCCCGCGGAGATTTGCTGCACGTACAAGGCGATGGCCTATCCACCATTGACCAGTTAGCTGACCAGCAAATAAATAACGACCCCCGGCGCGGGCGCAGCGAGGATTCGCCGTTGAACGTCGTAATCCCCAGCGAAAACGCCGAAGTAATTTTGGAGCTGGAACGCGTGGGCCTGCACCCGCACTCCATACCCGCAGCGGGCCAACGCGTGCTGATTCAACGCAATGGCAATGTCGCACTCGACGTGACCGACCAGTTACACCCCAGCGTAGCGGCCGCCGCCGCGCTCGCTGCCAGAGTGGTGGGGCTAGATATCGCGGGGGTGGATATGGTCTTGCAAGACTGCCGCCAGCCATTGCATAGCCAACGCGCCGCAGTCATCGAGGTCAACGCCAGCCCCGGCCTGCTGGCCCATATCAAACCGGTCAACGGCAAAGGCCAGCCGGTAGGTACGGCCATCATCAGCCACTTGTTTGATAGCAAGCAAGATGGACGCATACCGGTGGTCGGCATCACCGGAACGCACAACACCGGCCGCATGGCGCGCCTGGTCGCCTGGTTGGCGCATATCAGCGGCAAACATGTGGGCCTGGCCTGCAGCGAAGGTTTGTACCTGGACAGCCGTAAGGTGGACGCCGCCGATAGCAGCACCTGGGACGCGGGCCAGCGCATTTTGATGAACCGTTCGGTACAGGCCGCTGTATTTGAAAACCCCTGCTCTACGATTTTGGGCCAAGGCCTGGCCTACGACAGATGCCAAGTGGGCGTGGTCACCGATGTGAGCTGGCACGAGGGCCTGCGCGAATTTGACATCCTAGACGCCGAGCAGAACTTCAAAGTCGCGCGCACCCAGGTCGATGTGGTGCTGCCCAGCGGCACGGCGGTAATCAACGCCATGGATGCGCAGGCGCTCGCGCTGGCCGAACTCTGCGACGGACGTGTCATTTTTTACGCCCTATCATCCGATCACCCGACGCTGTTGGCGCACCGCGGGCAAGGCCATCAAGTGGTCTGCCTGCGCGAAAACAATATCGTCTTGGCCCATGGCGCCCAGGAAAGACCCTTGCTGCGGCTAGACAGCTTAAAACCTGCCAAGGCAGCGCAGCCCGAAATGGTGATGGCGGCAGTCGCCACTGCCTGGGCCCTGAACATTACGCCAGAACTGATCGCCGCAGGTTTGCGCACGTTTGAGTCCAATCCGCAAAAAGCGCCCTACTAGCCTGCCCTGTTACACGCACACGCTGATCTGCCTACCGGACCACACCATGGAAGTCACCCGAATTCGCGCCTTGCGCGGCCCTAATCTCTGGAGCCATCACACTGCCATCCAAGCGGTGGTCCACTGCGCTCCCAAGGAGGGGGCGATTGCAGACCTGCTGGGCTTTGAATCCCGGCTGCGTGCGCGCTTCCCTGAAATCAGCCCTTTCCAGCCCATAGGCCACGAAGATGCCGTACCTTTGGCCCGGGTGCTCGAACTAGCAACACTGGGTTTGCAGGCACAGGCCGGTTGCCCCGTCACCTTCAGCTGCACCAAGCCGACAACGGAGCCCGGTGTGTTCCAGGTGGTAGTGGAGTACAGCGAAGAGGCCGTCGGGCGCCTTGCGCTGGAACTTGCACAAAGCCTGTGTCAATCCGCCATAAACGATACGCCTTTTGACCTAGCCGCTGTACTACACCAGTTGCAGGAACTTGACGAGGACGTGCGCCTAGGCCCCAGCACCGGCTCGGTAGTGAACGCCGCCTTGGCGCGCAATATTCCCTACAGCCGCATGACCGATGGCAGCATGGTGCGATTTGGCTGGGGCAGCAAACAAAGGCGCATACAAGCGGCGGAAATTGACGCCACCAGTGCCATCGCCGAAGCCATCGCGCAAGACAAAGAACTAAGCAAACGCTTGCTGCATGCCGCGGGCGTGCCGGTGCCGCGAGGTCGCGCGGTGCGCGATGCCGACGACGCCTGGAAAGTTGCGCAAGAGATCGGGCTGCCGGTGGTCATCAAGCCACTGGACGGCAACCAGGGTAAGGGCGTGACGGTCAACATCCTGAACGAAGTCCAATTGCGCGCAGCTTATGCCGTAGCCGTCGCGTTTCGCGACACGGTTCTGGTGGAGCGGTACATGCCAGGTAACGACTTTCGTCTGCTGGTGGTAGGCGACAAGCTAGTGGCCGCCGCGCGGCGCGATCCGCCCAAGGTCGTGGGTGACGGAATGCATACCGTGGCGCAGTTGGTAGACCTAGTCAATGCCGACCCGCGCCGGGGCGACGGCCATGCCACCTCGCTGACCAAAATCCGTTTTGACGATATTGCCCGCAGCTGTTTGCGCAGCCAAGGCTTTGAGGCCGACTCCATCCCGGAAAAAGGCCAACGCGTCAACTTGCGCAATAACGCGAATTTGTCTACCGGCGGCTCAGCAACCGATGTCACTGACGACGTGCATCCCGATGTGGCTGCACGCGCGGTGACGGCCGCGCAAATGGTGGGCCTGCATATTTGCGGCGTAGACCTGGTGTGCGACAGCATTCTGCGGCCCATTGAGGAGCAAGGTGGCGGTGTGGTGGAGGTCAATGCCGCGCCGGGCTTGCGCATGCACCTGAGTCCCTCTTTTGGTAAAGGCCGCCCCGTGGGCGAAGCCATCATGTCCAGCCTGTTCAAAAATGGGCAGGACGGACGTATACCCGTGGTCGCTGTCACCGGCACCAATGGCAAAACCACGACAGTGCGCCTGATTTCGCACCTGCTGGCCCAACAAGGCTGGTGTGTCGGCATGACCAATACCGATGGCGTCTATGTGGACGGCCACTGCATTGATACCGGTGACTGCAGTGGGCCCAAAAGCGCCAAAAACGTCTTGCACCATCCTGATGTCAATGCGGCGGTACTAGAAACTGCGCGTGGTGGCATTTTGCGCGAAGGCCTGGCCTTTGACAAATGCGATGTGGCGGTGGTCACCAATGTGGGCAGCGGCGACCATCTGGGCCTGAACTACATCACCACCGTCGATGAGCTGGCGGTGCTCAAACGCGTCATCGTGCAAAACGTGGCCCCAAAAGGCACTGCGGTGCTCAACGCGGCGGACCCCATCGTGGCCGCCATGGCTGCCAAATGCAAAGGCGCGGTCACCTTTTTTGCGCTCGACCAATACCATCCGGTGATGGCTACACATCGCGCGCAGGGCCATGCGGTGGTCTATGTGGAAAACGACCAGATCGTAGCCGCCAGAGGCGCAGAAAAACATTACCTCAACTTGAGTGCAATCCCTATCACGCTGGGTGGCGCCATTGGCTTTCAAGTGGAAAACGTGATGGCCAGTGTGGCAGCCGTTTGGGCCTTGGGCCTGGACTGGGAAACGACGCGCGCGGGCCTGGCTAGTTTTTCCAGTGAAAACGACAATGCGCAAGGTCGTTTTAATGTCTTTGACTACAAGGGCGCCACTGTCATTGCCGACTACGGCCACAACTCCGATGCGATGGCGGCGCTGGTGCAAGCGGTGCAAGCGATGCCGGCGAGCCGGCGTTCGGTGGTGATCAGCGGGCCGGGCGACCGACGCGACGAAGATATCCGCCAAATCACACAGATCTTGGGCGACGCTTTCGACGAAGTGGTCATGTACGAAGACCAGTGCCAGCGCGGGCGCTCCGACGGCGAGGTGATGGCTTTGCTGCGCGAGGGCTTGGCCGGCGCAAAGAAGACCACGCAACGCAGCGAAATTTATGGTGAGTTTTTAGCGATTGACACCGCCCTTGCGCACTTGCAACCCGGCGAGCTATGTTTGGTGCTGGTGGACCAGGTGCCCGAGGCTATGGCGCATATTGCCGCCCGGATTGAGGCTTTGTAAGCGCCGCACTGCTAGACCATCGGACAAGTGCCTATACCGGGCCAGACCTCCTGCTTAGACTTCGGCGGCGGGTTCGCGACCCATCAAAACCGCGAGCGCCTCAGTCGCCTGCAATTGCCCTTCCAACAAGGCCACCACACAGCGCGTGATCGGCATCTGAACACCCAAGGCATCGGCGCGCTGCAAGACAGTACGGGCGCTGTACACACCCTCGGCCACATGGCCCAATGATTGCACCGCCCGCTCCAGTGATTGGCCTTGCGCCAGTGCCAAGCCAACACGCCGGTTGCGCGACAAATCGCCAGTAGCCGTCAAGACCAAGTCACCCAAGCCGCTAAGCCCCATAAAGGTTTCCGCTTTGGCGCCCAACGCCAGCCCAAGTCGGGTCATTTCGGCCAAACCCCGGGTAATTAAAGCGGCGCGCGCATTGAGGCCCAGTTGCAAGCCATCGCACAAGCCGGTAGCAATCGCCATAACATTTTTGACCGCGCCGCCAACCTCCACACCCGCCACATCCTCGCTGGCGTACACCCGCAATTGCGGACTGTGAAAGGCATCGACCAGGGCGCCGCGCACGCTGGCATGCGCGCTGGCAGCGACCAGCGCCGTGGGTTGACCCAAGGCCACTTCCATAGCAAAACTGGGGCCACTAAGCACGCCTGCCGAAACACCTGGCGCACATTGGGCCTGTATTTCATGACCCAACAAACCCTGAACTCCTTGGGGGCTGCTGGCTTCAAAGCCTTTGCATAACCAGGCCACGGGCACCGCCAACTCCGCTACCACCACCAGCATATCGCGCAAGCCCGCCATCGGCGTGGCAATCACCACCAAGTCCTGACTAGCCAGGTGTGCGCGCAAGTAGTTGCCCTGAAGTTGGCTAACGCGCAAACCTTCGGGAAATGCCAACCCCGGGAGGTAGCGCGGATTATTGCGTTCGCCTTGCATAGCACGCTGCTGACGTGCGTCTCGCGCCCACAAAGTGACAATATGCTGCGGCATACGCGCCGCGGCCAAGGCTAGGGCCGTACCCCAGGAACCCGCACCCAATACGCTGATTTTCATACGCTAGCAGCGGCTCGCGATCGGGCAGAAGTTAGCGCTTTATTGTGGCAAAGTGCCCGCAGCGCTACCTTGCACCGCCTGACTTTGTTGTTGTTCGTACATCGCCTGGAAGTTGATTTCCGACAAATGCACAGGCGGAAAGCCGCTGCGCTGAATCAGGTCGGCGACATTGCCGCGCAGATAGGGGTACACGATTTGCGGGCAGGCAATTCCCATGATCGGACCCATTTGTTCTTCGGGCAGGTTACGCACTTCAAAAATGCCCGCCTGTTTGACTTCCACCAAAAACACGGTTTTGTCTTTGATTTTGGTATGCACGGTCGCGGTAACACTGACCTCAAACACACCTTCGGCCACCGGATTGGCTTCGATACCCAGTTGGATATCCACCGAAGGCTGCTCTTGCTCAAGCAAGATGGCCGGTGAATTGGGCTGCTCCATCGACGCCTCTTTGAGGTAAACGCGTTGGATTTGGAAAACCGGTGCTTGTTCTGACATTGCGTGTATCTTTCAAATGAAAACAAAGCCCAAGGGTAAAAAAGGCGGGCTACGGGATGAGGCGCTCGTTCCCGAAAGGGCAGAGGCACCCCGAATTATCGCAGCAGGGCCGCTCGGGCTGTCCGCCCGCTCAGGACCCGAGCAACAAGGGCATGAGGCCGCCGCGGCTGTCCAAGTCCATCAGGTCATCGCAGCCGCCCACATGGGTATCGCCGATAAAAATTTGCGGCACGGTGCGCCGCCCCGTGCGCTCCATCATGGCACTGCGTTCGGTCGGGTTGGTGTCGATTCGGATCTCTTCGATCAACTCCACCCCTTTGGACTTGAGAATACGCTTGGCCTGCACGCAATAAGGGCAAACTGCGGTGGTGTACATCTTGACGTTTTGCATCATCGATTCAGTGGCAACATGAGGTTTAAGGGAGAGGGTTCAGACTTTTTCCAGAGGTAGTCCCGCGCTTTTCCAAGCTGCCAGACCACCACCAAGGGAATGGACTTGTTCATAGCCCAGGGTTTTGGCCGCAGCCACCGCGCGGCCCGAGCGCACACCTGACTGGCACACCAGAATCAAAGGCAAGCCTTTGTTTTTGACCGCTGCAGCGAGTTTGGCAGGCAAGTCGGCCAGCGGAATATTTTTCGAACCCACGATGTGTCCGGAGGCGAATTCTGTGGGCTCGCACACATCGATCACCACTGCTTTTTCCCGATTGATCAATAAAACCGCATCGTTGGCGCTAAGCCCTGCACTGGCCGCGTCTTGCATTACCGGTGCCAGCAATAAAGCGCCGGAAATCAGCGCCAGGGTGATCAACATCCAGTTGTCGAGAATAAATTTCACTAGGGTTCCTTGGGGGTGCTAGGGTCAGAACAATCCGGCATTTTAGAATGCCCATCCATTGCGCCCAGCGCGCGCCTTTGCAATCCCCTTCAATTCGCCCCAAATTTTTGCCATGCACCGACTTGTATTGATACGCCACGGCGAATCTACCTGGAATCTTGAAAACCGATTTACCGGTTGGACTGACGTGGACCTCACGCCCACGGGCATCGAACAGGCGCAAAACGCAGGGCGTTGGCTCAAAGCCCAAGGCTATACCTTTGACCTGGCTTACACCAGTATGCTCAAGCGCGCCACCCGCACCTTATGGCACTGCCTGGACCAAATGGATTGCACCTGGCTACCGGTGGTGCACAGTTGGCGGCTCAACGAGCGCCATTACGGCGCTTTGCAGGGGCTCAACAAAGCCGATATGGCGCGCCAGTACGGCGAGCAACAGGTTCTGCTGTGGCGCCGCAGCTTTGACGTGCCGCCTCCGGCACTAGAGCCTGGCGACCCGCGCTGCGAGGGCGGAGACCCGCGCTACGCCAAGTTGGCGCCGGGACAGGTACCCCTGACCGAGTGCCTGAAAGACACGGTGGCGCGGGTCATGCCCTTTTGGCAGGAGTCCATCGCTCCAGCTTTGCGTGCAGGCAAGCGTCCCATCATCGCGGCGCATGGTAACTCCCTGCGCGCGCTGGTGAAATACCTGGACCAGGTTGGCGACGAGGACATCGTGGGCGTCAATATCCCTAATGGGATACCGTTGGTTTACGAATTGGACGCACAGCTGAAACCGATTCGTCATTACTATTTGGGTGACGCGCAAGCGGTGGCAGCACAAGGCAACACCGCTTAAAGGCGGCGCCGGGTTCTGCGGATGCCCCCGTGTCCGCCATGTGCTGCTTTCAAAGGCACAATAGACCCTCGCCGCTGGTATTTTGACCAGTGGGCAAACAGGGATACAAGGAAACGGGAACGACTATGGGTCAAAAATTAAAGATTGCAGGTTGGGTGATGCTGGGTGCATTGGCCGGCTCGCTGACGACGGTGTCGGTACAAACCGTGGCCCGCAATACCTTGGCGCCCATGCCTTTGGAAGAGTTGCAGCAACTTTCCACCGTATTTGGCCTGATCAAAAGTGATTATGTGGAACCGGTGGACGAAAAAAAGCTGATCACCGACGCGATCACGGGCATGGTTTCCAGCTTGGATCCCCATTCCACTTTTTTCGACAAAAAATCCTTCAAGGAATTTCGTGAAGGCAC
>Ga0136644_10003489_pt1 | contig 11779 bp, 16 predicted proteins | sample C_130820_EF_Meta_FD_94780 | JGI IMG/M metagenome (GOLD analysis project Ga0136644, IMG submission 94780) | Freshwater microbial communities from Lake Croche, Canada to study carbon cycling - C_130820_EF_MetaG (v2) (version 2) | ecosystem: Environmental > Aquatic > Freshwater > Lake | place...
ATTTAGAAGCCAGTCTTCGTTTCCAACGCCAGGCACTCATGGGCATTGTTACTGGTCTAGAATGGGCGAACGGTAAGTTTGACCCTTTTGAGCTGAAACTCGATGGTTGGAGTGAGTCTGTCCATGAGAACGTAGAGGATTTCGATGATATCTTTGAAGAGCTATATGACAAGTACAAGGAGCGTGGAAAGATGCCCCCTGAGGCTCGTTTAATGATGACCCTTGCAGGCTCTGGATTTATGTGCCACGTCGGCAATACCTTCCTACGTTCTCGCATGCCAAATGTGGATGATGTATTACGTAATAATCCTGAGATTGCTCGTCAGGTTGCTGGAGCTGCCGCATCTGCGGCTGGCCCTGGCTTTGGCAACTTTATGAATATGGCGATGAATTCTGGTCGTGGTCAGTCAGCAGCTGCTCCTCCTACACAAGCCGGTCAGCAGATGTTTAATGCTCCTCCCAATGCGCCTCAAAATATTGCTGCATCAGAAGGCCCTAGTCAGAATGCTCGCCGTGAAATGAGAGGGCCTACTGGTGTCGATGATATTCTAAAGACATTTGAGGATGCTCGTAAGAATGATGTATATATGATGCCTGAATCTGTATCCTCTATGAATCAGCCTGCTGTTGCAGCTGCTGTGGAGCTACAAAGTGTACATTCTGAAGATGTAATGTCTCAAGCATCAACAAGAACAGGACGTGGCGGAGGCCGCCGTCGTCGTGCACCAGTGGGTAATGAAATTAGCTTGAGTGTCTAGAAACGACCCATTACATTTGAATATGTTGTTGTTATTTGATTTTGTAAATTTTGAGCTACAGGAGCTTTAACTTCTTCTTCTTTTGTTGTACGCTGTATTTTTTCAGTCAGCCGTTTATGAATTTCACTTTCTTCTGGCGTTAAGCCAGTATAAACGGGAGCAGTTTTTTTATCTTTATTTACTTCTTCAACCTTTTTATCTTCGATAGAAGGTTTGAATAAATATAATGCACTTGTATCATTGAATAAGTAGCCAACTAATAAAATAAAAACTATAGACATGAATAATGAAGATATAATATTACGTGTACCAATAAAGAATACAACAAATATTAATAAACGGCGAAACCATGGTTCTTGAAAGAATTTATCTTGTTCCGGAGTTAAGCCTGTTGCTAAATGTCTACCCCCCAAATTTAACAATAACATCATTGAACCGATAAAATATGGGTTTGAATTTAATGATCCTATTATAGCTTCAATTGGATTTTCTGTTATTGTTTGTTGTGTAGGAAATGGAAAAGACATCTAATAAAAAGTTATGTTATATTTCCTTGTAAAGTAAAAGTTGTAAATCCATAAAATAAAAGAATAGCGCAAAGCCCATCATTATTGATAAACTCTGGCACCAAAGACTTCCAGCTACAAATACACTTAATAATATTAGTCTCCATAATGGATAAAAATATAGTACGACTAGTTTATGAGGATAATGCGTATCAATTTTGAAACCTTCTACAACATTCCAACCAAAGAAAAATACTGTAAAGAATAATCTTGCTGCTAATTCAATATCCATCTAATATTTATATCTTTTATGTACCTGGTGCAAGCGTTGTAATATTTTCATTATCCACTTCTGATTCACAAACACCTAATACAAGTTCATCATACCACGGACGACTACAGTCGACAGTTTTCTTTGTTTGATTTTGAAATGCCTCTCTAAAACCGGGGGTAAAACTTACGTACAATACTACAAACAATGCGAATAACATTGCGTGCACATATGAAACGTATTCACAGATTGCTAAAGTAGTTCCAAAAAGTATTACTCTTAGTAATATATTGTTGCCATAGTATTTATATCTATCGGGTATTTGATTAACATATACTACTGCCGTCATTAATATAACATATAATACAATATGTATCGGTGCCATAAACTTAGTGTATAAATCAGAAACATGTTTTTTGATTGAAGCAACCATTCTAATTATTGTATAAGATTTCTCTATTTTTCTCAGGAGCGACAATGGACTATTGTCTTTTAGAGGATGCCTTTAAAGGCGAAACAATTGGATGTAAAGACAATGTTGGAACTGAAAAAGCACACAAACATGAACGAAAGAAGATTAAAAAGAATAGAGATTATTTCAAAAGTGTAGATCCTACTTTTAACCCTCAGGCAACTGATGCAAACTGTCCGGCAGCAAAAGAGTATTCGGAAGCCTTTCAAAATATTACAAATACTCCTCCACCAACAATTCCTACAACACTTGGAAATTCTAAATTACCGGCTCACTTTTTAAATAATGGCGAGGATGACGATATTAATGAAGGTTTTACAAGTACTTTTAATAAAGTTGATGATACTAAAGGACTTGATAAGGCAAGTGGTAGTGTATTACCAACACCGTCAGTAAGTGATACATGGAAACCTATTACACCATCGACAGCCGATACTTCATTTTTTGATAGTTTGCCTACACCAGGTGGGACATATCCTATATGGAATGCTGTAAAATACGAACCTAGAGAAATAAAAGATGATTTGAAGAAAGATACATCAAGCAATAATTCTTTACAGAAAAAGATTGATGAATTAATAAAACGTTTAGATGAATTGGAAAAACAACATAAATCGAAGCCAAATAACCAAGAAGAAATTCTTGCGTTCGTTGGTACTGGTATCTTCATTATTTTTTCGCTAAGTTTGCTGAAGTAGCTCTTTTTTTTAAAGATATACCGTTTAATACTTTTGCTCCTTTCTTTTTTGTTTTCTGCCATGCATTAACAGTACTCTTGCCTATTTTTGCAAGCATTTCATTTCCTTTATTTTGTTTTTGTTTTGCATATTGTGAGATTTTACTTTGAATATTTAACATTTTTCCTTGGTCTTGCTTCAAATATGAATTTGGATTAAGAGCACTTAATACTTGTTTTGTTAATTTTGGATTAGGCATCCTCTATTATATTATCTCTTTTTTTCGAATCTTTCTAATTGCTCTGTAAGAGCTCTTGACTCTTCATCCGCATGATTTTCTGCTTTACGTATTACATCTAACATACCAGTGGCTTTCGCTAGTTCATTGCCTGATAGTGTTGGTATTATAGTGTTTAAACGTTGTTTAATAAGATTTAATTTTTCGAGACGTTCTTTAGTATCACTTAGTAATCCAGATGATGATTTAATTAGTGGTGTGAATACTGAATATTCTCTTTCACTCCATGCTTTAAAATTATTTACAGTAGAAATAATATCTGGAGGAATACCTTCTTTGGAAGGAATGCCATATACTTGGTATATCTTTGTACCACCTTCAGAAGATGCAGTTCCTACGAATTCACCAACTGTTGCAGGAGCCTTACGTGATACAATATTAACTGTATAAAGTGGGTTATATATTAATTCACCACTTGGTACATCAATCTCTACAATTGTACCGGGAGCTTTTACAGGATTAGAACCAAGCTCTTTAATATGTAGTGGTGGGTATGGTTGTTTAATATTAGGACTTATTAGATTACGAGAATTTCTACGAGTCATTGCTGCTGCAGCTCCTAAACCAAGTGCCCCAACTCCTAAACCTAACGCAGCATTTCTTCTAGTCGTGTTACGTCGTTTATTATTAGGATTAACAGGTTCATTATTACCATTACCAGGTTGATTACCATTACCATTACCAGGTTCATTATTACCATTACCAGTATTACCATTACCAGTATTACCATTATTAGGGTCATTATTATTAGGACCATTATTAGGGTCATTATTATTAGGGCCATTAGGGTCATTATTAGGGCCATTAGGGTCATTATTACGACCATTAGGACCATTATTAGGGCCATTATTAGGACCATTATTAGGACCATTATTAGGGCCATTATTAGGACCATTATTAGGACCATTATTAGGGCCATTATTAGGACCATTATTAGGATTTTTGGGAGGAACAAGTGATGCCGCTGTGCCAGCTAGACCTGCAAGTCCAGCTGCTTTATCCAGTTTAGATGGTTTATTTCTACCAGCTTTTGCCACTTCTTTTTCATGTTTGCGTTGTGCTGCAACCTCTCTATCTTTTTGTTTTTGAGCAGCAGCTGCCTCTTTATCTTTTTGTTTTTGAGTTTTGTGTGGCCCATTAGGGCCATTTTTGTGTTTTGTAGTAGGTGGCGCATTAGGGCCATTTTTATGGGTACCTGACTTATGCCCAGGCCCTCCTTTCTTCTTTCCAAATGATGGCATCTTAAATTTTGGCATCTACTTACTTATTACAAAGAAACTTTTTATTAGCAGCTCTGCCGTTAATATTAAACTATAGCATCATCAGAATCTATCTTAAGTGCTCTTGAATATAATTTTGCTAACATATCTTTCATAGAGCTACATTCTGCTTTTGTTAATAAAGAAACATCGTCAAAACATTTATAAAATGCTAAATTAAAAAGAAAATCTGGAATACTAAAATCTGGTAGTATAGGATCAATTATATATAAATCTTGAAGTAGTTTTTTTTCATCCATCTCCCATTTACCATTTGACCAACTACTATATATTGTATCGGCATTACTCTTTACTAGAGCTATCCGTATTCTATATTTATTACCTTGTAAATCAATATTAATAGAACGAGTATCTTCATCAACAAGAGTGATAACCGCAATATAGTTATTTAACTTTAATGAATAATCTTCTCCTACTGGATCTGTATCTTCTTCACCATTAGTAATTGTAGGAACATTTTCATACTCCTCATCATTCGCTGGTTTATATTGCATAGATTTGATATTTTTTGTTTTTATAGTATTATAATCAGTAGGAGGTATATCAATTTCAGCTGCTTTTTTAAAATCAAATTCATCATATGATATAAGTATGGGAGTTTCTGTATTAGGATATAAAAATGCATTAAATTGTTGCCTTACAATATAATATTTATATGGGTTTGATTTTTTTATTATATATGAAAAATAATTAATGTAAGTGTCTATCATATGAAAAGGTGATAAACTTATAACAAAAATATTATTACGAATTATAAAGTTTTTGTTAGAATCAATTGACATATAGTTATTTCCTATTAAAAACATAATTTGGTTAATGTATATTTCATCAGGATTACTAGCGGTTTGAGAAATTGGTGGTAAAATAATTAGTTTTTTTGTTTTAAGTGGTATAATTTTTATTTTTATATATCCTGTAGAGTTTGTTGGAATATTAGTTTGTCCTTTTTTAGAATAATGTGATATTGTTTCTGTATAATCTAGTTTTTTAACTTGTTTAATTTTTTCAGCATATTGTTGTTTAAATACTTTATATTGCTCTGGTTCAAGAATATCATTATATGTTTTAATAATTTGTATATTTTCTTCAGCTTTACCGCCACCTTCAACTACCTTTATTTCACCTATACCACCATCTAACAAACTTATTTCACCCATACCACCCCCACCTTGTACTGGAAGAATTGGTGCTTCTGCTACTGAATTACTAATACCGCCAGATAATATACTTTCATCTGCCATCCTGTTATAGGCTTAAACTAATATTTAGAACATTTTTTAGACAAATGAATTACGCTTCCTCAGGAGTTACAAGAGATGATGTAGAGCTTCATATATCTCCTGACCCTCAAACTCGTAAACGCAAAATTGTTTGCAAGCAAGAATTAATTATTCAAAGCCTCCAGCAATTTTATTCGACTCGTAGTGATTTAGTAGAGATTCTACAAATTCTTGAAGGAGAATCTACAATGAGTTTACGTTTGATTGACTGGTTTGTTACAAATTATTCTAAGTATCACAATATTTCATATGTTCATAAGAATCAGGAGTTCTTTGTTTACATTGATTATAAGAATCAACTAAAAGCCTATAGTAAGAAACTGTTTGACCCTTTTTGTCGCCGAGAGCGAATTCTTTTTCAATTAACAAATATCCCTGCATTTATTACAACTGTTGGAAAACTAAACTTTTTCCGTTGGGCGATTGAAAAAGGTGTTATAGATTATATTAAATTAAACCTATCAGCTATTGAAAAAGAGATGAATGACTCTGCACGAGAACTTCAAAAAATTCGTAAAACAGAGCTGAAGCCTAATCTAACTGGAAAGAGAATTACAAGAAGAAAGGTGATTATTTCTGAGAATGTTTCATCGAAACAAATGCAGAAACATTTTACATCTATTGAGGTTTCATTCGATTGAATGAAACCATTCGTTTCACTCAGAAAAAGTTTCAATCGATTGAATGAAACCATTATTCTTCGTTTCACTCTTCACTCAAAAAATTTTCTTTTTTCTACTTCAAAAAACCCATCTTTTGAACTTATATTAGAATTACCAGCGGTTGCAATTTCATATCGTAAATAAGTGTCCATTATATCATCATCAATTAACTCTTCACCAACCCATCTGTTTTCATATTGTCTTCTTAGGATTTTTGTAGATTCATTAACACCTCGTGCAGTTCCTTTATCTTCATAAACTGCAGAGCGTAATTCACGAACTGCATTCTTTGGATCACGAACCGGATCATATCTATCAAAATATGGATTATATGCCAAATCTGGTCCTCCAGCAACAAAAGGTTGACTCTGTTTATAATCACGAGCATCAGTACGAGTATTCATAGGTGCCATATCATTATAAACAATATTCTTAATTTTATAGTTTGGCTCGGAGTATCCCTTTTCAATGCTAAAACTATCTGGTATAAGTTGATTAGGAGACTTTTGTATTTTAGGATAATTCTGAGTATAATTTGGAGTATCTGATTGCCAATGTTCGAATTGTTTAGCATTTACTGTATCACGTGTCATCGTTTCAATACGTGCACGAAGTTGAAATTGTTTTGGAGGGATACGAACCTTTCCAGCATAATTAAATGTTGGATCCATCTAAAAGAGTCTTATTTAATATAAACAGATGTTTTTAATCCCTTTTATTTATAAAAAAATAAATTCAATATATACAACACATTTATTTAATATATTTCTAAATCGTGGAAACTTGTTTTTACAAATAGAGCAAGATGATATAATAGAATTTTGTAAGCTAAATGGTATTTATTTTACAAATATGAAAATAATAGATAATAATTGTTATATTGAAATAGACTCTAAAAAAACCTCTGTACAAGATTTTTATTCCTATTTTGAGAATTCTCATGCAGAATGTTGGCGTAAATTTATTTTAATCGGCAATTATGATGAAGATGTTATTCATATAAATTCCACAAATCCAGATTTTATTCAACCAATTTTGAAAGACATTTTAACTGGCTGCCTTAAGAATTAGCTACTATTATATATATAATAGATGAACAGGAATAAAACCCTAAGAAAGCAATACGATTTAAGCGGCTCATCAATATTCAAAACTGACTATTCAATAAATCCAGAACTACAAGGATTATTGCAAAAAGAGTCAGAAGTTGCGTTTAAGAAGCCATGGCACCGTCTTGAGCGAGGAATGCGTCTTAATCGCCTTCGTCTATTTACTGAAGGAATGAAAGATTCTAAGGGATTACAAGATTCTGAAAGTAGTATACTTCTTCAGCTTCTTACAAAATCTCTTGATAAGAAGCAGTTGAATTCAAAGAATTCTGTAGTATATGATATTGATTCTGAGAAAATACTAGAAATTAAGAGTCTAGTTATGCATCAGAAGGCGGATGGTTCATATATTTTTCAATTGCTTGATAAACCTATACGTAATACTATGACAATGCGAAAGAAGGCGACGGTAATAGAGCCACTAACGACTGTTATTACAAACGCAGATTAGGTTTAAAATAGTTTTATGTATTTATAATTTTAGGTCTAAAATAATAAAACGTATATTATTAGTAAAGTTGAATACCAAACATGATGAAATCGTATTCTAATATGTTTGTTATAGTTTCTGATTTAGCAAGAATTCAAGAACAATATATCCAGTATCCTTCATACGAAAATAAAATGCTCGCATGGCAAGAAACATACCACAGTTCTTTAAAACAAGTGTTAAAAGATTCTGAATTTGATGAACGAAACATAGATAAAGGAAAGAATGTAGAAAGTTTATTATTTAGTATGTATGATATGTTTCATAAACATTCATCTATGAATGTAAATAAAGATGATTTAAAATTAAGAGTTAATAAAATTTATATTAGAGATCAAGTGGAGCAGCGCACAGCCCAATGGTATGAAGATATGAAAGTAATGCTAACAGCAAGTGAGTTCTCAAAACTCTTTGATAGTGAAAGAGCTCGAGGTAATCTTGTAGTATCGAAAGTGAATCCTGAAAAGCGTGATAGTAATAAAGCGTTACTAACATCATTTATGTCCCCGATGGATTGGGGTGTAAGATTTGAGCCAATTGTTAAACAGTATTTGGAGAATACATGGAATTGTAAAATTTATGATTGTGGTCGTTTAAAACACGAAACCCAGAATCATCTTGGGGCTAGTCCGGATGGGATTATTATAACTGAAGAATCTGATAAATATGGACGACTTGTTGAAATCAAATGTCCTTATTCACGAAAGATTGGTGGTACAGTCCCATTTGATTATTGGGTCCAGATGCAAATTCAATTAGAAGTAACAAATCTATTTGAATGTGAATATGCGGAAGTAGAAATTCTTTCAAAGACTCCTAAAAATATGAACCCGGACTTAAGCGGAAATAGTCTTCAACGAGGATTTGTATATTTGATGGAAAACGATGGTAAATATATTTATGCTTATAGCGATGAAGAAAGAGATAATTTGACTGATTATAATTTGCTAGAAACCATTGAATATTCAATTGTTAAAGTTCATAATGTTCTTGTGAAACGTGATACAAAATGGTTTGAAGGAACATTGGAAGCACAAGCAAAGTTTTGGGAAGATGTTGAGAAAGCGCGTAATAATGATTTTGTGGTTGCTGAGCCGAGATTCAAAAAAGTAAAGCCATGTTTGATTGTTGAAGAATCTTAAATACTATTAGATGAATATTGAAGAAGGTGGAGCTTTTAATCCATTAACAATGGTGAAAAAAGGATATCAAAAAACAAAAGATAAAGTGAAAGGAAAAGCACAAGATATGATGTTAGCAAGAGCACAAGCAAAAGCACTAAAAGCAGCAGAAAAAAGTGCTATGGGGTTAGGAAGTGGAACAAAGTCAGATAAACTTGGTTTAAAAAGTTCAGCAACAGTACCAATTGGAAAATTATTAACAATTATTCTAGCAACTGGTATCCTAGGTGCTTTTGTAGCATTAACAATAAACAAATCACAAAATATGAATGATTCTATTTTAAAAATGGTATTACTTATGCTAGTAATGATTATTCCAATTATTATAGCATATATGGGTAAATCAGGGACATTAGATATTTTATTAGATACAATTGTAAAATCTGAAATAAATATTATTTGTATATATACAATTTTAGCATTTACTGCATGGTCCGCCCTAGTAAAGAGTCCTTCGTTTGATAACTTCAAAAGTATGAAGTGGTGGGAAATAACAATAATTGTAATTGGTCTTTTTATACCATTAGCTATTATATTAAAAACGTTTATCAAAAAAGACCCCCTTGGTGCATTAACAATAGCATTATTCGCAGTCGCAGCCGCCGCAATTCTTTTATCACCTCCATTCCCTGGACTTTAGTAACTAATTCATAGGCTTTACATCATAAAATGCAGTCACAAATTCTTGATAAGGAGAGCTACATGAATCAGCATCCTTATGGCGATAATTGTTTGTACGTTGCATATAGTTTCCCACCTTTTCTAACCTCGTTTGGAAATCAGTATCATAGCATGTTTGGGAATTGAGTTTCTGACCTTTTTGTATATCTCTAACTGGTAGAACCCCATCTAAAAGACTGTACGAATTTTCTATATTTGCAGGCTTCAATGATTCAAATGCCTCTTTTACATTAAGAGCTTTACGCACAATAATATATTCATTCATGGAGAAAAAATCCATAAAATACACTACGATTAAAAATGTTAAGGATAATGCTATAAATATTTCTGTATAACGATTACTTTTCATCTAATAAATCCGGAGAATATAATAGATGAAAACTGTATTACCTTTATTAGCAGAATATCTAGGTACATTTTTATTAGTGCTGAGTGTTCTTAGTTTATCAAACCCCATCTTTATAGGTATAATCTTCACAGTTATTCTATTTTTAATTATACCAGTGAGTGGCGCAGCAATCAATCCTGCACTATCATTTGTATATTACCTACAAGGAAAGTTAGGTATGAAAGAAGCTTTAATGTATACATTAGTGCAAGTACTCGCTGCTGGCTCTTCTTATTATACATATGCCTCATTGGTCTAAACATTTTATTATAAATATAATTAAATGGTTACAGTATATTATAAAAATACCCATATTTTTTGTTGTACAAATTATGGATATTTAGATTATACTAAAAACTTTGTAGAATACTATAAAAAACTAAATGCTTCATGGACACTCCATGTATATTGTATGGACAAAAAATCACATGATATTCTTCAACTTTATAAAGAAATTATAGTACATTTTCTACCAATCCCGGGCTTTGAAGATTTTTACGAATGGGGTCAGCCTCAATACAAGACTATATGTTATTATCGCTATAAAATTATTTATCCATTGTTCAAAGCAAAGCGAGTAAATTATGTTATACATTTCGATACTGATATTGCGCTTTTAAAAGACCCTGTTGATTTTATGATTGATTATATGGAAAATAATAAATGTGAAATGGCAGGTCAATGTGATGAAAAGTCATTAGCATGCTGTAACTCTAATGCATGTCCAAACATTTGTGGAGGATGTTTTATTATGCGTAGATGTGATACAACGCTAGAATTATGTAAAGAATCTTCCTATAGAAACTATATTGAAAGATTTCATAGCGACCAACAATATTTCAATTTAAGACTTACAAAAAAACATTCATTGCCAGTAAATTTATTCGTCCATACACCGAAAGAAAGTTTATTAAATGAAAATACTTATATTTATCATTTTAATTGGATGGTTGGTGATATTAAGAAATCAGTTATGAAAGAAAAAGGGTTTTGGTTGTTAGATGCTGCGTAAAAATATAAAAATTGATTCTATCTACAACCCATAGGTCTTATACAAAATGGACCAATATTTTAAGGGTCTAACAAACAGAAAAGAAGTTCATGATTTATCAAATTATTTTGATGAAAAAAAGGAAGTAAAAGCATTGTGTTGTAGTTATTGTAATACCCCACAAGAAGAAAATGATTTAGAAGATGAAGTTGTTTGCAAAAGTTGCGGAACATTATATAGACCAAACATTGACAGTTCTGCAGAATATCGTTTCTTTGGAGTAGACGATAGAAGTAGTTTGGATCCATGCCGTGTGGGAGCACCAATTGATTCCCGTTTTCCCCATTCAACACTCGGAACAATTATTTTGAATAAAACAGTCGGCGGTAATAAATCAAACCGTATTGCTATGGCACGAGTTCGCAGATTTCACACTTGGAATTTGCTGCCTTATAAAGAACGCTCGTTACTACAAGTCTTCGAGCAACTGTCACTGACCGCTACGAACAACGGTATTGATATTCGTACTATTGATGTTGCGAAAGCACTATACATTCGTCTTGTAGAGCATTGTGATAAGCGAGGAATGTCAAGAACAAGTGTAGTTGCGAGTTGTATTTATTCCGCCCTAAAAATGATTGGACAACCCCGCAAACCAAAAGAGATTTCTGAGATTTTCCATTTGTCTTCAACCCAATTCACAAAATCATTTAAATATTTCCAAGAAGTTCTATC
>Ga0136644_10003491_pt1 | contig 11777 bp, 8 predicted proteins | sample C_130820_EF_Meta_FD_94780 | JGI IMG/M metagenome (GOLD analysis project Ga0136644, IMG submission 94780) | Freshwater microbial communities from Lake Croche, Canada to study carbon cycling - C_130820_EF_MetaG (v2) (version 2) | ecosystem: Environmental > Aquatic > Freshwater > Lake | place: Lake...
CGAACGGGCCGTCGACCGGGCACGGCGGCTCGCCGCCGAGAGGGGCATCGCCACGGCCACGTTCGCACGACGCGACGTCGTCGCGGAGGGCTGCCCGCCGTGCGACGTGGTCGTGACGTCGCTCTTCCTGCATCACCTCGACGACCGGCCAGCCACGGCCCTGCTCGCAGCGATGCGCGACGCCGCGCGGCGTGCGGTCATCGTCTCGGACCTCCTCCGCAGCCGCGGCGGCCTCTGGCTCGCGTTCCTCGGCACGCGTCTGTTGACGCGATCGCGGGTGGCGCACGTGGACGGGCCGCTGTCGGTGCGCGCGGCCCGCACGCTCGCCGAACACCGCGCGCTGTGTGCGGCCGCGGGTCTGGGCACGGCGCGGGTCGGCCGCGTCTGGCCCGAGCGGGTGTTGATCGAGTGGCATCGCGGCACGGAGCGCGGAACATGATCGCGGCCCTCGATCCCCGCACGGCCCCGAGCGCCGTGCAGACCACGATCGCACCCACGCTGACACCGGCCGAGGCGGCGACGCGCGCGTGGGACGCGATCGTCGTCGGCGCGGGCCCCGGAGGTGCCGCCGCCGCGATCCGCCTGGCCCGGGACGGCCGGCGCACGCTGCTCGTCGAGAGGTCGGAGATGCCGCGGCCGAAGGTGTGCGGCTGCTGTCTTTCACCCCGGGCCCTGCATGAACTGGCGACGCTCGGCCTTCCGCCCGGCGCGCTGGCGGCCGCCATCCCGCTGGGAGGCGTGCGGCTCGTCGCCGGCGGCCGCGAGGCGCGGATCGCGATGCGGGGCGGCGCCACGGTCTCCCGTGAAGCGCTCGACACCACGCTCGTGCGGGCCGCCGTCGCCGCGGGCTGCCACTGGCTGCCGCACACCGTCGTCCGCGGCATCGAGGAGCGGGCCGACGCCGCGCGGGTGTCGGCCGACACCGGCACGGGCGGAGCGGTCGGTCTGGAGAGCGTCGTGGTGGTGATCGCCACCGGTGTCGCCGACTCGATCCGCATCCGGACGACGGACGGCGGATCCCGCGCCCCGCGGCCGCACGACCGCCGGATCTCCTCCGGCAGCAGGATCGGCCTGGGCGCGACGCTCCCGGCCGACGCCGGCGACCTGCCCCCCGGCGAGCTCCTGATGGCGACCGCCCGAGGGGGCTACGTGGGTGTGGTGCGACTCGAGGACGGCCGGCTCGACGTGGCCGCCGCGGTCGATCGGGAGCGGCTCGGAGGCGACTGGAGCGCTGCGGCCGTCCTGACGGCGCTGCTCGCCGAAGCGGCGGGCGAGGCCGCCCTCCCGCTCGACACGACGTCGTTGGCGACCGCCTGCGTGCGGGCCACGCCCCCGCTGACGCGCCGGGCCGCGGTTCGGGCGGGATCACAGGGGCGCGTGCTGCGGATCGGCGATGCCGCCGCGTACGTCGAGCCGTTCACCGGCGAGGGCATCGGCTGGGCGCTCGCCGGCGGACGCCTCGTGGCGGAGTCGATCGCCGCCGGCCCCGACCCCCGGTCCGCCGCGGCGGCGCACGAGCGGAGTCACCGCAAGGCGTTCGGCATCCATCATCGCCGCTGCCTGGCCGTGGCCACGGCGGTGCGGTCGCCGCGACTCGTGCGCGGCCTGGTGCGGCTGGCCGCGGCGCTGCCGCGCGTCGCGACAGAAGCGCTCCCCTGGGTCACGGGCGGAGGGCTGGTCCGATGAGCCTCGTCATCCTCGGAATCGGCACGGCGACGCCCGACCGCAGCATCGCGCAGCACGACGCCGTGGCGCTCGCCGCGGGGTTCAACAACGCCGCTCCCGGGCGCGAGCGCACGCTGGCCGCGATCTACCGCCAGACACGGATCAAGCACCGCGGCTCGGTGCTGCTCGAGCCTCCGGACGAGGGCCCGTTCGCCCAGAGCTTCTATCCGCGGGCCACCGCGACGACCGACACCGGTCCGACCACGGCCGAACGAATGGACCGCTACTGCGAGGCTGCCGGGCCGCTCGCCGTCGCGGCGGCCGCGCGGGCCGTCGCGGCCGCAGACGTCGCACCCGAGGCGATCACGCACCTCGTGACCTGCTCCTGCACCGGTTTCTCCAACCCGGGCGTCGATCTGGACGTCGTTCACGGTCTCGGACTTGCCGACGACGTGCGCCGGACGCACGTCGGCTTCATGGGCTGCCACGGTGCGTTCAACGCCCTCCGCGTGGCCGACGCGTTCGTGACGGCCGATCCGCGGGCCTGCGTGCTCGTCGTGTGCGTCGAACTCTGCAGCCTCCACTTCCAATATGGCGGGAAGAGCGACCACGTCGTCGCCAACAGCATCTTCGCCGACGGGGCCGCGGCGTTGGTCGGCACCGCCGCCGACCGGCCGGGGACGTGGCGGGTCGCCGGTCAGACGTCGCGCATCCTCCGGGGATCGGCCGGGCAGATGACCTGGAGGATCGGCGACCACGGCTTCGAGATGAGCCTCTCGGCCCAGGTGCCGGCGACGATCGGCCGCAGCCTGCGGGCGTTCGTCGAGGAGTCGCTCGCGGTGCACGGGCTGGGGGTCGCCGACGTGGCGGCCTGGGCGGTGCACCCCGGCGGTCCGCGGGTGCTTGCGAGCGTGCAGGAGTCGCTCGGCCTCGATGCGCCGGCCCTCGCGGCGTCGCACGCGGTGCTCGCCGAGCATGGCAACATGTCGAGCGCCACGATCCTGTTCATCGTCGAGCGGCTCCGAGCGGCGGCGGCCCGCACGCCCTGCGTCGCCCTCGCGTTCGGCCCGGGTCTCACGGCCGAAATGGCGGTGTTCGCCTGACGCTCCTCCCCGTACACTGCGGCCGGCAACGGTCCGGCCAGGTGGATGCGACGGAGGCGAGCGGTGACGGAGCGACAGGTGGACTTTCCCAACACGTGGCGCCGGCGGGTGGCGATCGACCGCGTCGCGCCGGAGGTCGATGGCGGCCGATTCGCCGTGAAGCGGATCCGCGGCGACGTGGTGACCGTCGAGGCCGACATCATCTGCGACGCCCACGAGGAACTCGACTGCCGACTGCTCGTCCGGCACGGGGAGGCGGGGCAGTGGGCCGCGATTCCGCTCGAGTGCGAGGGGAACGACCGCTGGGTGGGATCGTTCATCGCCGACCGCATCGGTTTCTGGCAGTTCGTCGTCACAGCCCGCGTGGACACGTTCGCCACCTGGCTCCGCGACCTCGGCCGGCGCGAATCGGCGGGTGAGCGGCTGGACGTCGAACTCGCCGCGGGTGCGCGGATCGTCGCGGCGGCGGCCCATCTGGCCCCCGCCGCGGAGGCGCGGGAGATCGATTCGTTCGCGCTGGCGCTGAAGTCGCCGGAGTGGCGCGAGGCGGTGACGAGCCCCCGGCTGCGCGAGCTGATGACGCTCTACGCGGACCGCCGCGACGAGACGCGGCTCGATCCGCCGCGGCCGGTGTGGGTGGATCGCGAGAAGGCGCGATTCAGCGCCTGGTACGAGGTGTTTCCGCGGTCGTGGGGGCCGGCGGGCCGCCACGGCACGCTCGCCGACCTCGCCGACCGGCTCGACTACGTGCACGGGCTCGGGTTCGACGTGCTCTACCTCACGCCCATCCATCCGATCGGCCGGTCGTTCCGCAAGGGGCGCAACAACTCGCTCGAGGCCGGCCCCGACGACGTCGGCAGCCCGTGGGGCATCGGCGGTGCCGAGGGGGGACACACGGCGATCCATCCGGCGCTCGGGACGTTCGCCGACTTCGAGCGGCTCCGGCTGCGGGCGGAGGCGGCAGGCATCGAGCTGGCGCTCGACATGGCCGTGCAGTGCTCGCCCGATCATCCCTGGGTGCGGGAGCATCCCGAGTGGTTTCGCCACCGGGCCGACGGCACGATCGCCTACGCCGAAAACCCCCCCAAGAAATACCAGGACATCGTCCCGTTCGACTTCCAGTGCGAGCAGTGGCGGCGGCTGTGGGAGGCGCTCGGCGGCGTGTTCCGGTTCTGGGTGGAGCAGGGGGTGCGGATCTTCCGCGTGGACAATCCCCACACGAAGCCCTTCGCCTTCTGGGAATGGCTGATCGCCGACATCCACCGCACGCATCCCGACGTGCTGTTCCTCTCCGAGGCCTTCACGCGGCCGAAGACGATGTATCGCCTCGCGAAGGCGGGATTCACCTGGTCGTACACCTACTTCACGTGGCGCACCGAGAAGCGCGAGACGGCGGAGTACCTCGTCGAGGTCACGACGCCGCCGGTCTCCGACTTCTTCCGGCCGCACTTCTGGCCGAACACGCCCGACATCCTGCACGAGACGCTGCAGCGCGGCGGCCCCGCGATGTTCGAGGTCCGGCTCACGCTGGCCGCGCTCTCGGTCGGCAACTGGGGGATCTACGGGCCGGCGATGGAACTGCTCGAGGCGACGCCGCGGGAGCCCGGCAGCGAGGAGTATCGTGACTCCGAGAAGTACGAGATCAAGGCCTGGGACCTCGACGCCCCTCACAGCCTCGCCCCGTTCATCCGGCGTCTGAACCGGATCCGGCGCTCGGAGCCGGCGCTCCATCGGGCCCGGCCGCCGCTCGTCCAGGTGATCGATGACGACGGCCTGCTGGCATGGTGCCGTCACGATCCGTCCACGGCCAACACCGTGCTCGTGGTGGTGAACATGGAGCCCTCGACGCCGCGCCGCGGCCGGCTCACGCTCGACGCGGCCGCGCTGGGCTTCGGAGCCGCGACCGCCGTGGCGGCCCACGATCTGCTGACGGGTGCCGACGACGTCTGGCCGCTCGAGACGATCGAGATCGAGTGCACGCCCGAGCATCCCGTGCAGGTCTACCGGATCGCGCCCGGTGCGGCCGCCGCCGCAGGGGAGGCGACGTGAACCGCGAGGCTGCGATCGCGGCGTGGCTGCCGGGGGCCCGCTGGTTCGCGGGGAAGGGGGCGGGCAGCCTCCGCGTCTCGATCCGGGACGCCGCGGCGGTCCCGGGAACGGCGGTCGAGGCGGCAGTGGTCGATGTCGCGCACGACGCGGGCAGCGACCGGTATTGGCTGGCGCTCGCCGCTGGCGAGGACGCGGCCTTCGCACCCGAGTTCGCCGGCTGGGTCGTGCGGACGGCGCTCGCTGGCGACCGGCTGAACGGCGCGGCCGGCACGTTTCGCGGACATCCGACGGCGGTGGCGGAGCGTGGATCGGGCACGGACGCCGTGGCCGGCCCGGTCGCCGTCGTGCCGCTCGGTGGAGACGCGTCGAACACGTCGCTGCGGGTCTCGCTCGGCAGACGTGAGTACGCCGTGAAGCTGCTGCGGCGGTGTCGCCCGGGCGTCCAGCCCGAGGTCGAGGTGGGGAGATTCCTCGCCGAGGCCGGGTGGAACGGCACGCCGCGACTCGTCGGCTGGCTCGATTACCAGCCCACCGCGGGGGATCCGACGGTGCTGGCCACGGTGCACGAGTTCGCCGCGGGCTGCACGACGGCCTGGGAGCGGCTCGTCGATCTGACCCGCGCCGGCGGCGTGTGTGGGCCGAATCGGCCCGCGATCCTGGAGGTGGTGGCTGCGATCGGCCGCGCGACGGCCGAGCTCCATCGGGCCTTCGGCAGCCGCAGCGACGTGCCCGCCTTCGCGCCCGAGCGAGCGGATGCCGGCTGGGCCACCGCGGAGGCCGAGCGCATGGCCGGCCATGCCGCGGGAGTGCTGGACCTCGTGCAGGCCCGACTGCCGATGCTGCCTGCGGCGCCGGCCGAGGACGCACGGCGGCTGCTGGACCACCGGGAGGAGATCGAGGCCCGACTGCGGAGCCTGTCCTCCGCCTGCACCTCTTCCCTCCTCGTGCGGGTGCACGGCGATTACCACCTCGGGCAGGTGCTCGTGGGCGAGCCGGGGCCGCGCGTGCTCGTCATCGACTTCGAGGGTGAGCCGGGTCGGTCGCTCGCGGAACGCCGCCGCAAGACGAGCGTGTGCAAGGACCTGGCCGGAATGTGCCGGTCGTTCGACTACCTGCTGCGGCACGCCGCCCGGTCGGCGGCCGAGCCGTATGCCGCCGAGGATCTCGCGACGCTCGAGGAGACCTTCCTCGACGCCTACCGGTCCATCGCCCGCGGACACGACTGGTGGCCGGCGGACCCGGCCGCGGCGGCCAGGCTGCTCGCCGTCTATCGGCTCGACAAGGCGGTGTATGAACTCGCCTACGAGCTCGCCAATCGGCCCGACTGGATCGAAGTGCCGCTGGCCGCGCTCGTCGCCCGCCCGTAGGCCTGGCCCCGGCTCCGCTACGGCGTCACGAAGACCTCGTCGAGATGCTCGACGTGGCGGGTGATCTCCGCGGCGGTGAGGAAGCTCGATTCGAGGCTGTTGCGCAGGAGCGTGTAGGCCTGCGCCGGGGTGACGGCCAGCGCGGCGCACGACGCCCGCAGATTTTCGTTCACATAGCCGCCGAAGTAGGCCGGGTCGTCCGAATGGACCGACACCCGCAGGCCGGCCTCGAGCAAGCGCGGCAGGGGATGGGCGGAGAGGGTGTCGCAGACCCGCAGCCTGACGTTCGACAGTGGACAAACGGTGAGCGGGACGCGGTCGCGGACGAGCCGGGCGACGACGGCGGGGTCCTCGAGACAGCGCACGCCGTGGTCGATCCGCTCGACACCGAGGGCGTCGAGCGCTCCGGTGATCGACGCGGGCGGCCCCTCCTCGCCGGCGTGCGCCACCGCGTGCAGGCCGAGGCTGCGGCACCGGGCGAAGACGGCGCGAAACTTTTCGGGCGGATTGCCCCGTTCGCCGGAGTCGAGTCCGATCCCGAGGATGTGCGGCAGGAACGGCTCGGCCTGTTCGAGCGTCTCGAACGCCTCGCGTTCGGACAGGTGCCGCAGAAAGCACATGATCAGCCCGGCGGAGATCCCCAGTTCCCGGCGGCCGCGGTCGATCGCCCGGGACAGGCCGCGGACCACCGTTTCGAACGGCACGCCGCGGGCCGTGTGCGTCTGCGGGTCGAAGAAGATCTCGGCCCGCACCACGTGGTCGGCGTGGGCCCGCTGCAGATAGGCCCACGCGAGGTCCTCGAAGTCCCGCTCGGTGCGGAGGACGGCCGCGGCGGCGTAGTAGAGGTCGAGGAAGCTCTGCAGGTCGGTGAAGGCGCAGGCGCGGCGCATCGCCTCCGGCGACTCGTAGGGGAGCGGCACGCCGTTGCGGCTGGCGAGCGCGAAGGCCATCTCCGGCTCGAGCGTGCCCTCGACGTGCACGTGCAGTTCGGCCTTGGGAGCCCGCGCGACGCGGCCGGCCAGTTCCCCGAGCGCGAACGTGGGCGGGCTGTCCATCGAGGCGGCCCTCAGCTGGCGGCCACGACCGCGACGCCGGTGGTGAGCAGAAGTGGCATCGGCTCGCGCGCGAAGCGGCATTCGAGGAGCCCTGCGGCGAAGCCCCTGTCGGGACGCTGCACGACCGCCCGCCAGCCGTCCGCCTCCGGCTCCAGCCTGCGCGACGTCCAGCGGGCCCGACGGAGGTCGCGGCTGTCGCCTCCGGCCTGCCAGAACAGCACCTCCGCCGGCCGCTCGTCGCTCGTGAGCCGCAGTTCCGTGCCGGCCGCCGCGGCCGTGCGCGTCCACTCGCAGTCGGGCAGCGGCCGGGAGCCGGCCACATGCCGGCCGAGCGCGGCCGCGAGGCCGCCGATGCGCACCTGCGACAGGCCATGGCCGCCGTTGGGCTGATACGAAATCCACTGCCGGCCGGGGAGCCCGGAGGCGTAGAGGTCGAGCGATTCGAGCGGCCAGTAGGGATCGTTCGTGCCGAGCGCGATCAGCTTCGGCTGCACGATCTTCTCCCGGTAGGCGTAGGGATCGACGATCCCGACCAGTTCGCGGCCGCGGGGCGACGCGATCAGCTGCTCCACGCCGCGCGACGTGTAGGGAACGAGCTTCTCCGAGAGTCTCCCGAAGCTCTCGCGCTGCAGTGCGACGTGCCGCTCGAGCGAGAGCAGGTCGATCACCATCGGCAGCGCCCCGGTCACGCGCTCGTCCACGGCGGTCGTGAGCCAGGTGGTCCAGCCGCGCTTGCTCGCGCCGGCGACCACGAAGGAGTCGATGTCGAGATTCCAGTCGTCGCGGGCCACGGCCTGCGCGGCCGTCATCGCCTCCACCGCCGCCTTCACCATCGGGAGGAGCAGCGGCCACGACGGATCGCCGGTGCGCACGAACTCGACGAACGTGTGGGCGATGAGGTCGTCCTCGTACAGGCCGTCGAACATCGGCTGGTAGGGGACCTGCCGCACGACCGCGCCCGGCACGCCGGCGGCGTCGGCGGCGAACGCCAGCGCCTTGAGCGCGTCGCTGGGCTGCGGACCGAGCGCACGCATGTGCTTCTCGGCCCCGCCGTCGATCCAGAGGAGCATGGTGTCGGTGGTCGGGGCCGCGCGGGCGGGGAGAAAGAGAGACAGTTCGTGCGTCCATTCCGTGCCGCGCCACGTCTGGCTCACGAGGCGGCAGGTGCGGAAGCGGCCGCCGGCGTGCTCGCCCTCGGCCACCTTCTCCAGCCGCGTGCTCGGATCGGCCGCGTGGGCATAGTCGGCCAGCACGGTCGATTCGGCGGCGACCGTCTGCCGCGCGTGGAGCCGGGCGGCAGACGCCGCCGCGACCGCGGCCAGCGTGCCCGCGCCGAACTGCCGCCGGGTCAGCGGATGAAACGGATCAGTGCTCGACATACGTCTCCTCGAACGACTGCAGGTGATGGCACATGTACTTTGCGGCGATCCTTCGCGCCTCGTCGAGCAGCCGGTCGCGCGCGTCCTCCGGCTCGAGCACCTCGACGTGCTCGCCGAGGGCGAGCAGTTGCGGGATCATTTCCTCGTCCCAGGCACGGTCGATGACCACGACGATTCCGTCGTCGTCGGCCGCCTCGACGCGCTGCCGCGGGTGGAAGGGCTTTTCCCGTGCCCACCGGGCCCGGGCGGCGTCGATGCGGAGGCGATAGGTCCGGGGCGGATGGGGGGAGCGAAAGAGCGTGATGCTGTCGGCGAGCAGCGTTTCGACCGGAACGCCGCGGCGGGGAAACGTGCGGGCGGACGGCCGGGCGTCGAGCACCCGGTCGAGCTTGAAGAACCGGATCGACGCGTCAGCGCGGCCGTCCCTGCCCGGTGCGCGGTATGCGGCGATGTAGACGCTGCCGTCGTAGACGACGAGGGCCTCGGGGCGGACGACGATCCGCTTGGGTTTCTCGTCGGCGAGCCCCTGGTAGCGGAGCGCGAGTTCGAGCGAGCCGAGGATCGACCGATTGATCGCGGTCAGGAGCCGGGGGCCGTACTTTCCCCCCGCGCGGGGCGGATGCACGACGAGGCCGTCCTTGTGCGCGGACACGTAGTCGCGCAGCTCGGGGGTGGCGATGGCCTCGACCTTGGCGAGGAGCTGACCGATGCCCCGCCAGTAGAACGTGCCCGCGAGCGGCGCGAGAAGGTCACGGGCCACCAGCAGCGAGAGCAGCTCCGGCAGTGACACCGCCGGCGACGACAGTTCCCCCTTGCCCCGGCCCGGCGCGATCGACCAGGCCTGGGCCGTCGTGCCCCGGGGCGTGCGGGCCTTCGACCGCTTCACCGCGTAGCCGAACTTGCCGAGAAAATCGACGTCGCGACGGATGTTTTTGTCGGACATCTCGTCGATCACGCCCCGCTCGCGGAGCCCCTGCTTGATCTCGGCGATCGTGAGCGGCCGGCGGGCGCCGAAGAGCATGTCGATCAGGTGGAACACCCGGAGCAGCTGTTCGTGGCGGCTGATCGAGTCCATGCGACGTCTCCAGCGAGGTCGGGCCGGCCCGGCTCCAGAATACCGTCCGCCGGACGAACCCGCGGCCCGAGGGCACGCACGGACCCGTCCTGCGGGCGCGCCGGCCTCACCCGGGCAGCGAATTGAGCTCCTCCTGGACCGTGAGCCATTTCTCCTCGGCCGCGGCGAGCCTTTCGGCCACGGCCGCAAGCTCCGTGTGCAGCCGAAGCGCCTCGGCGGGGTCCGTCGCCGCCAGCAGGGCGGCGTTGCGCTCCCGCTTCTCGGTGTCGAGCCGGGCGATCGACCGCTCGAGGTTGGCGATCTCCTTGCGGAGTTCGCGTTCGCCGCGGCCGGCGGGTTTCCGGGCCGGTAGTGGGGCGGGCGACCGACGGCCCGTCGCGCTTTCCGTCGCCCCGCCGGCTCTCGCCTCCGCCTCGTCGATCTCGCGGGTGACGGCGGCGAGGTAGGCGTCGTAGTCGCCGAGCGAATTGACGACGCGGCCGTCCCGGACCTCGATCACGGTCGTGGCGACGGTCCGCATGAACGAGCGGTCGTGACTGGTGAAGATCACCGTCCCCTCGTACTCGACGAGCGCCCGGGCGAGGGCGTCCACCGTCTCGACATCGAGGTGGTTGCCCGGCTCGTCGAGCACGAGCACGTTGTACGGCCCGAGCAGCAATCCGGCCATGCACAGCCGGGCCCGCTCACCGCCGGAGAGCACGCCGATCCTTTTCTCGACCGCCTTGCCGCGGAACAGCATCGCCCCGGCGAGGTCGAGGATCTGCTGCTGCTTGGTGCCCAGCCGGGCCTGACGCTCGAGGTGGCCGAGGACCGTGTCAGCGGCGGGCAGACTCGTGTAGACGTGCTGGGCGTAGGTTCCGATCTCGCAGCCGTGGCCCCACTTCACGCCGCCGGCGACCGCCGGCAGCGAGCCGACGAGCGTCCGCAGGAACGTCGTCTTGCCCTGGCCGTTGTCGCCCACGATGGCGGCCCGCGAGCCGTGGACGATCTCGAGGTCGATGCCGGTCGCGATCGTGCGGGCGGCCGTGTCCGGGCCGGCGGGGTAGCCGATCGCGAGGTCGCGACACCGCACCGCGGGCCCCTGCCGCGGCGACACGCTCGGGCAGCGGATCGCCGCCGTCGGCGCGGCCGACTCCCCCTCCTCGAGTTCGAGCCGCTCGAGCTGCCGGCTCTTCGATTTGGCCCGCGACGCCGTCGAGGCGCGGGCCTTGTTGCGGGCGATGAAGTCCTCGAGCTGTCGCCGCTTGGCGAGCACCGCGGCGTTCGTCCGTTCGAGATGCAGCGCCTTCTCCCGCTGGTGCTCGAGGAAGGCATCGACCCTGCCGGGGAAGACGGTGAGCCGGCCGTGCGTGAGGTCGAGGGTCTGGTCGCAGGTCGCGCCGAGGAAGGCGCGATCGTGCGACACGATCAGGCAGGCCTCGCGGTAGCCCCGCAGAAAATGCTCGAGGAGGATCTGGGTGCGGAGGTCGAGGAAGTTGGTGGGCTCGTCGAGGAGGAGGAGCGTCGGCTCGTGAAGCAGGAGCGCCGCCAGCTTGAGCCGTGTCTGCCAGCCGCCGGAGAGCTTGTGCACCGGGCCGGCGAGTTGGGATGTCTTGAGCTCGAACTGGCCCGCGACCTCGCCGCATTTCCACTCGGGCCGGCCGCTGTCGCGCACGAGGTATTCGAGCGCGGTCTCGCCGGGGAGGAATGGATCGTGCTGGCGGAGGTAGCCGATCTTCAGCCGCGGGTGCCGCACGATCTCGCCGGAGTCGAGTTCCTCCTCGCCCAGGATGATCCTGAGGAGCGTGCTCTTGCCCGCTCCGTTGCGGCCGATGAACCCGATCTTGCCGTCGTCGGTGATCGTGGCCGAGGCGTCGTCGAGAAGCACCTGGTCGCCGAACCGCTTCGACGCGTTCTTGATGTCGAGCAGGACAGCCATGCATCACCACCGTCCGGCCGCCCGGATGGCGGGCTCGTGAAGTCAGCCCGCAGCAGCGGGGATGGTGCTGCGGGCGTGAAGCAGCGGAGGGCATGGGACTCGAACCCACAACCCCTTTCGGGGCACGACATTTCCAGTGTCGCCGCTAGCCATTCGCTTACCCTCC
>Ga0136644_10003494_pt1 | contig 11772 bp, 3 predicted proteins | sample C_130820_EF_Meta_FD_94780 | JGI IMG/M metagenome (GOLD analysis project Ga0136644, IMG submission 94780) | Freshwater microbial communities from Lake Croche, Canada to study carbon cycling - C_130820_EF_MetaG (v2) (version 2) | ecosystem: Environmental > Aquatic > Freshwater > Lake | place: Lake...
CACAGGATTGGGTATGGACACGACAGGTGAAGAGATAAAGCTGTGCCCCGGTCAGTCGTTCGCTGCTGGGCCTGCTTCGAGAAAATGGCGAAGGAAAAAGGGGTGGATGGGATGTTGGGCAGTCCAGCGCTGTAAGGAACGGGTTGGAAGCACGACAGACCGGGCGGGTCTGGTGCGCTCTTGAGCACCCCTTACTCCAATAAATCATGAAATCAATGCCATTCCTCCGACTGCTGTCCCTGCTGTTCTTCTCACTGACGCTTCTCGTGAGCCCATTTTCAGCGTTTGCAGTTGAACCTCCACAACCGGGTGCAACAGCCCCGGATTTTTCGCTTAAAACATTGGACGCCAGGTCGGTAAAACTCAGCGCCGAAACGGCCGGGCAACCCGTTGTGCTCGTCGTCCTTCGAGGTTGGCCCGGATACCAATGTCCGCTTTGCACGCGGCAGGTGCATGAGTTTGTCGCCCGGGCGAATGAGTTTGCAGGCAAGGCGCGGGTCATCATGGTTTATCCCGGCCCCGCCAAGGAATTGCAGGCCCACGCAAAGGAATTTTTGGTAGACAGCCAGTGGCCAAATGCCTTCCTGTTCGTCACGGATCCCGACTTCGTTTTCACCCAAAGCTATGGCTTGCGGTGGGATGCACCCAGTGAGACCGCTTACCCGTCGACTTTCGTCATCGATAGGAAAGGCGCGGTTCAATTTGTTAAAGTCAGCAAGAGCCACGCCGACAGAATGTCTGCCAATGACGCACTGGCTGCGGTGGCGAAACTCAATTGACGGCGCCGGTCCTGATGAAACGCGTTTATCCATGGGTTGACGGATGTCCGGCAAGCGTTTGCGGATCAACTCCGAACATGGAAATACAGTCGGAGAGGACACTGATTGACGTCAGGCAGGGACGACGGCGATCGCGGGAGAAACGGGGCGGACTCAGAACGATATGAGACCCAGCTGGTCGGGTGTCGCCGGCGCATGGGTTGAGGTCGACCAGCCTCGGGACTTGGCCCGGCTTTGCCGACTGGAAGGTCAGCGGTACGGCAGACAGGAATGTCTGCGCTACGGTCTGTGAGTGAGCGGATGGAAGCCGCTTCCACTTCGGTTAAGGCGGAGGATTCAGCCCTCCATTTTCCAAGGTCTACCCGCGCGGGGCCGTTGTCTCCAGGCTGGAGTGGATACGGTGTCCATCATCAATTGAAGCCGGGAGATTCTCCCGGGTATCGCGCATCGGCGGGGGAAAAGCTCCCTGGCATTCGAACCTGGACTATCCAACGAATGGTCAATCGTCAGGGTCCGACGGTGCGATAGAAGCGGACCGGGGCCGCAGCCGCATTCGTGTCTTCAAACTGGAATTGTCCGGCAGCATCGGCGGTGCGGTCGGTGACCCGGCTCCAGGTGACCATGTCCGATGAAATCTCCAGGTGATAGACATTCCCAGGTGTCCCCGTGAACCGCAGAAGCACAGTCCCTCCATTCACGAGGTCGAACGAAACAATCTCCACGGTGGGCTGAGTCGGCGGCTTTGCCGGATTAAGGGTCACCGCGGCGGTCGCTACACCGCCGTACCCGTCGTCGATGGTATAGCTGAACGAATCCGTACCAATAAATCCCAGGGGCGGCGTGTACGTGACCCACGGCCAGTCGAGGGTCACCTCACCACCCTCCGCGCTTTTCGGGCTGACCGCGGTGACGCTCAGGAAATCATTGTCCGCGTCGGTATCGTTCGCCAGCAGTGAAGTCGCCAGAAACTTGAACACGTTGGTCAGAGGCAATTCCAGGGTGTCCGACACGGCGACGGGCGGATGGTCCTGACCCATGGCATCGATTCCACCCATCGTCAGGGAATCTGCGTTGAACCGGGCATTTCCGGCGAACGTGTTGGTCCCTGTGGTGGCGAGCGGTGCGGTCACGGTGTACACAAGTGTCCGCAGGTTCTGATCGAGGAACGGTCCCCATTTCAGCACGTGGTTCCGCGCATCCCACGCACCGCCATCGGTCAACCCGCTGACCACCCAACCGTCCGGAACGGTTTCCTCTACCGCGTAGGTGAGTACTCCGGGAACCGGTGCGGCGCGCAACGCCACCTGGAAGGGAACACCCGGCAGATAGCGTCCCGGCAATGCGCGGACAACAGTCGGAGGCGCATTCGACATAAGGCGGTCGCCGGAGATCGGCAAGGGGCTCTGGTCGAAACGGGCCGTGCCCGAAAAGGACACCGGCCCAAATAAATCGGCGGGTGCCATCAGCTGGTAGGTCAGCGTGCGCGGAGTGGCTGCGGCATCGAAGAAGGGCCCCCACTTCACCTGCCGGTTGGCGACGTCCCATACGCCTCCATGGCTTATCGCCCCAATCGTCCAACCTTCGGGCACACCTTCTTCAATGGCATAGACCAAGGCGGTGTCGATGGGTGTGGCGGCAAGGGTCACCGTCAGTGACTGACCCGGGTGGTAGTTCAACGGCAGGGTTCGAACCACGGAGTTGGTGGAGTGAAGAAGGAAGCGGGTGATGAGGTGGGGCAAATCCACTTCCGCGTCGTCAAAGCGGGCTGTCGCGCGGAGGGCCAGCGGCAGGGTGGCATTGGACGAGGGTGTGAGCTGGTAACTGTAGGCCGATGGAACCACGTCGAGGCCGAAGAACGGACCCCATTTCAGTTTGTGGTTCGCGACATCCCAGACACCGCCGACCGTGATCGTCGAAGGCTCCCAGCCGACAGGTATCGCCTCTTCCAGCGCCAACGTCTGAACATAACTGGCCGGGGTGGTCCGCAGTGAAACCGTGAAGGTAACGCCGGGCTGATAGCTTGGCGGTGCATTGCGCACAAGTTGGCTGGGGTGCAATGGAAGCGGGGTCGAGTCCTCGCGCGTCGCAGCGTCGAAACGGGCAAAGGCACTGAGAACAACATCGGCCCGGGAATGGACTGGCGGACCGAGGCGATAGTTCAACGACCGCGCCGTGGCATCGAAGAATGGCCCCCACTTCACCTGATGATTCCGGGCGTCCCAGGATCCTCCGTCCGAAATGCCGGTGACAGCCCAATCGACGGGTACCGATTCTTCGACGGCCCAGGTTTTCACATCGGCGGCCGGGGTCGTCACCAGGGTCACCGACACCTCGGTGCCTGGCAGATAATCAGCGGCCTGCATCCGGACAAGTGTCCCGGGAAATTTCACCGTGGCGCGAACACCGGTCATCGGAATCAATACGTCATTGATGGCGGCTCGACCCGAAAAAAGGTTGGTGCCCGCCGCTCCGAGCGTAGGGGTAACCCGATACGACAACACGCGCGCCGTGGCATCCACGAAAGGGCCCCACTTCACCGTTCCCGCTCGAAGATCAAAGGTGCCGCCATGGGAAATCTCGCTGACCACCCAACTGGTCGGCGGGGTCTCCTCGATGGCGTACACCTGCGTTGTCGTGTCGGGCGTGGCGTTGACGGTGACGGTCAACGGCACCCCGGGCGTGAAGAACCCGGGGAGCGAACTTGTCACGGTTGCCGCCTGCCCCCGTCCCATGCCGATCAGCAGGAACAGCTGGACGAACCCGAGGACGTTCAAAAGCACCCCATGGCCCATGCGCCCGCGGAGACGGACGAAAGGTCCGATGCTTCGATCGGACTTTCGAGGGGGTGTGTAATTGGACGTCATGACCATGAACCCGGGCCACCCTTGTCACTCCAGGAGCCGCAGGCGGAAGAAGCGCATCACCGAGGCCGAGCCGGCCGTCACGGAAGCGCGGCCATTGGCATCGAGAGTGACCGAACTTTCAGGCACCCATGCGGCCAGGTCACCCGAGGATTCCAGCTGGTAGGTTCGCCCCGACTCACCTCGCAGTTCGATCCACACACCGCCCGACAACGAGGGACGGATGGACAGCACCGAAGCCGGGATTTGCCCGGGTGGCCATACCTTCAACGGACCCTCCGCCGGGACCCCGTAGCCGTCAAAACTGCCTCGCCCGGTGAACTCAACCGCACCGCCGGATGTCGGAGAAGGAACGGCTTCGTAGGTGAAACGCCGCACGGTCTGATCAAAGAATGGTCCCCACTTGATCTTCCGATTGGTGGCGTCCCAACGACCATCATGACTGATGTTGCGGATGGTCCATCCGTCCGGTGGTGTTTCAACCACGGCGTAGGCCTTGGTCTGGCTGTCCGGAGTCACCGAGACGGAGACCGGGACGATTTGGTTGGGCCGGTAGCTGAACGGCAGGGTGCGGGCCACTTGCAATGGCGGATCGATGGAGGCCAGCTTGGGCCGTTTGGCGTTGGTTTTAGAGATGGGAACATTCACCCACCACATCGGGGCATTGGTCGCCGGATCGTTGTCGAACACATACACTTCCCCGCCTTTCCAGAGGGCTCCGGCGCGGGTGATGTAATCCTCAATATTGGTTGAATTCAGCGCGGGCCCAATCGGCCAGGTGCCACCCGTTTTCCATGCGAGGATGTAGTCCGTCAACTCGGACAGGGTGATGCGATCGTCCGCCGGGGCGATATCGGCCGGGTGACGGCCATCCGCCACCTTCGGGTTGGTGCCCTGCAGGAACTCCTGTAAATTTGATCGACCATCGCGATCGGGGTCGGCATTGGGATCACCGCCGGTGATGCTGCCAAAATTGGCCAGCTCAAACTCATCACTCAGGCCGTCGCCGTCCGTATCCACGGAACCAAAGTTGATTCGGCTGGCCAAACCACGCTGGCTGATGATGAGGGTCTTCTGGTCACGCACCCCGGAATCATCGCGAACCACGAGATACACCGTGGAGCCAAAAAGGACGGCCTTGGGGTTGCTTAACGGAGCGGAACCTTCAGCACTCAAGAGGAGCGAGTAGAAGTTTCCGGCCACCGGAGACGAACCCATCTGGTAACTGGCGATGGCAGGCCCCGTCGGGGAGTTGCGCGCCTCGATCACAACCGCCGTGTTGGCGGCGGTGACCAGTACGCCATCGAGAGCGACCGTTCCGTAGATGCGGGCGCCCGGCTCCGGAAGGCCAGCCACGGCCATCGGTAAGTACAGGGCCACCACGGCACCGATGACGGTTCGCAGGAGCGTCGGCCATCGACGAAGGAATGAGCCTCCAGGGTTGGCCGGTGTGCCCACGACGTCGAGGACTGGAATAGCGTTTTTCATGACCATGTGGTGAAACGGTGGAGCGTTCAGTTTCCTGAGTAGGAGTACGTCTGGAAGAACAGCCTGATGTCGCTGATCGAGTTGATGAAGGAGTCGATGCCGGTATTGCCATTGGACAGGAACGTCTGTCCCGGGATGATCAGCACCCAATCGGTATTCCAGACGCTGCGTCCGATGAGTCGGGAATCGCTGGTCACTTCGCTGGGACTGAAGCCCCCGCTGTCGTGATAGGCGCGGAAGCTGGAGAAGCGCCGGACCTCGGCGAAGCTGCCGCCCAGCGAATCATTGATCGGAATCCAGGACGGCTCCTTCAGGCGGTTCGCGCCAATTGGGAACGGCACCGGCAATGCTTGATCCACCACACGCCAACCGCGGGTCACAAAGTCATTCGGCGTGGGCGAGCTCAACACATCGGCCCCTGCCGGTATGAGATACACACGCGGCGTCTGGGATAACCCGAGGCCGTTGTAGCCTGAGAACCACACTCCAACGCTGCGGACTTTCGTCGCAAAGCGGCTGGAGTCGTAGGCGCTGTCGCCACCACCCAACGGCCAGGTGAAGAAGTTTTGTCCAGCTGTCACGGTCGTTGGGAACCGGATGACCAGGCCCGGCTGCGGACCCGCAGATTCCGGGGCAAAGGAACGGCAATAGCGCCGGAATTCGGGCAGATCCCAGAGGTTGCTGACCCTCAGGGTCTTGAGTTTTGCCCGCCAGTCCTCCGTGCTGCTGTCCCGGAGACGGAACAGTTCGTTGCGGAGCGAGAAACGCCCGGTCTCGGTCTGCGGGTTGTTAAAGCCCAATTGGGTCTTGAGGACGTCAAAGTTGTTGCCCATGCGCGCCAACGGATCGGCAAGGCCGGAACGACCAATCACCGGCGCACCGTTGAGCATCTGGCCCAACGAACGCTGGCGGATGATGTCGGTCAGGAAGTTGCGCCCGCTGCGGGTGTCCGTCCCGAGCAGGTTGGACTCGTAGTCATAGGCGGTGGCGGCGAGGAACACGTACCGCTGTGCCAGGTCAAACGTCGCCCGATACTTTTGCAGCGCGTCGTTCCGGAAGATGCGGAAGGTCATGTCCTGATAGCGGTTTTCGGTGGTGCGAGCGGCGGTCTTTACGCGGAAGGCCACACGCTCCTCCATGAGTCGCTGTCCCTTGGCCAGGGCAGCCTGGTAGCGACCGGCGGCTTGATTGACCGCCTCGGAGAGCCGGATTCCCTCGATTTTCGATGCTGCAACCTGGTGCAGGACACGTTCGAGGTCCGCAAGTTGTACCCGGATGTCGTATTCAAACTGGGCGGACGCGATTTTGGAATTGACGATACCCTCGGCCGTCGGGAGAGCGATTTTCTCAAGGGCCTGACTGGCAGCGTCAGCAATAGCCCCACCCAGCGTACTACCAGTCACGGCGATGGCCCCGGAGAACTTGATCGCCGACCGGGCGATCGAGGTGGCATCGGTCGCAAGACCCACTGCCTTCGGCGGGGCCTCAGCAGTGGCGTCGGCAATCAGAGTGGTTGTTTTGGCAGCGTTGTTGAGCTTCGCCTGAATACCTTTGAGAGCGATGATGGTGGTGATCATCGAAATCTTCGTATTGGACAGGTCACTGCCGAGTTTCACGGTTTCCGCTCGCAGGTGGTAGCGGGAGCTGAGCAGGTCGACTTTGGAGTCAATTTCTGCAAACAGGGCGTCGTCATTCTTGAGTGCCGCCCGCAGCCGCGCCTCGCTTTGAATGAGGTCGGACAGAGCCAACTGGAGTTCGCCCGGGGCCTGTCGCTGGCCGTAGGAGGCTGGAGGAGTGAAGCCGTAGCGGCCCGAGGTCTGGGGATACACCACGGCCAGAATCCGGTTGGTGCTCGACAAGCCATTCGTCCCACCAATCAAGTCGCTGGCGAAGGTATCGTCGGGAAACCAGAATGATTCGCTGCTGCTACCGAAGGCACCGCTCGCAGTGTCTCCCGACCTCTTGATGCCCAGTTTTATCCCGGTAAAATACCCCACCGCATCCTGCTTCGAAGTGACCGCGTTGCCGTCGAAATCCGGCACCGGGACATACATGTAGTGGTAGATGTCCGGACCATCATAGCCACTCGGATAGGTTTTCCCGGGGCCAATATCTCCCGCGTAGGGATAGCCGTAGATTTCAATCAACCTGTTTTTATAGTCGCGCTCCTGGTCGGTCACATTCGCCGTGAGCTGCTCCACGGCATCCTGATTGCGACGCAACGCTTCGGTGGATTTGTTCACCTCATCCCAGACGGACAGCGCATTCTGCATGGCTTTCAGCGCACGATCCTGAATTTGCTCGTAGTGGGTTTTGCCGGTGGCACCGGATGTGTTGAGGACGAGCGAAGGATCGATGTCGAAGGGCACGACACCCTTGGCCAGCCCGAGCGGGTTGAGCCCCGCGTCAGCCTGATCCAGTCGCGTCTGTATTTCGTCATAATGGGCGGGGATTTCCGCCAGCTCTTTCACCGTGGTCCGGTCGATCTTATCGATCCCGGTATGGTCGGGATTGGGATCGGTGCTGGGAAGGATTGTATTGCCTACGAGCCAGTCGAAGTAGGCTCCCATACCGGCACGCCGCGCCCACTCGTCCACTCCCCAGGCACGGTCGGTCTTGGTATCCTTGTAGCCCTGCCACTGACCGGCCGGATCATCCACATAATTGAGCCGGTAGGTGAGATCCACGATCTCGGCACCCGCCTTCGCCTTGGCGGCGGCCACATTGGCGAACTTCCGTTCATCGAGGAAATCCACCTTGATGGCCACCCCGGCCACATTGACCAATTCGCTTCGCGGAATCCAGGTGAAGTACGGATGCCGCAGCAATTGGTAATGCTGCTTGATCGCCATGAGGTAATGCCCCCAGGCATCGCCGTGACCTTGCGGATAGAGGATGCGCGCATCCTTGTCGTCGATGAATCCGTTCTGATCCTGATCGCTGATGTTGTAGTTCTGCTGGTAGGCGACTTCTCCATCCCCCAGCGTGAAATTCCAGAAGAGCCGGTTATAAACGGGCCTGGCAGCCACCCCGGCCGAGCTGTCATCACGTCCGCGCAAGAGCGCCAACTCCTCGTCCAGAAGCGAATCGAGCTGGTTTTGGAATGCGAAGATGCTGGAAGCCAGTGAGCCGTATTCCTTGCTGCCACTGCCAAACCCGATGGTGGGGTCGCTGGCATCGGCGTAGGCTTCGTTGCCCAGGACCGTGTAGAGGTCGCTGATTTTGGTGGCCGCCAGCAGCAGCGAGTTATTGGCGGGATTGAAGTCCACCTGCGGGACGCCTTCAATGCTCAGGCCTTTGGCCCGATCGAGAACCGTGGAATAGGCCTCGATCAAGCCGACTTTGTTGATGGCATCGGCACTCGGATTAAAGGCGATTGGTCCCTCGTAGCGTGGACCGGCCTGGATCAGCATGGAGGCATAGGTCACCGCCGGCGACGAATGGAAATCGCTGGTGCGCGCGTCAAACGGGTTCAGTCCGCGGATGACCCGCTTGACCCAACCTTCCGCCAGGGCGGCTCGGGGTTGGTCGGGTGTGCCCGAAGGATCCCCCACCCAACCACTCCAGGCAGAGGCAGTATTTAGATTCACGGCATAACCCCTGTACCGGCAAATGAATGCATTGTCGGAGATGGTCAGGAGGCCGGATTCCCCGCCCTCGCCAATGGTGATATAGTTGACTCCGGCCCCGGACCTTCGCTGATTTCCCGAGTAAGGAATCCAATTCCGCATATCGGCGGGCGTGTCTGCGGTGGGATCGGCGACAATCGGAAGATCCGTTGGATCAAAGTCCGTCCCGATGGGCTTATAATACCACTGAAACGTGACCGGGTCGGGGTCACCGCCAAAGTCGCTGCTGTGACGAAGGGTCAGTCGTTCGTCGAACACATTGTCGCCCGGCATCACTTTGAGGTCACCCAGGAACGGACCGTCATCCACCCGGATGACGCGGAGGATCACCGGGAGCCCGCCGAGAGTCGGATCGTTGTTTTCCGCGATGGTGATGTAGCGCGGCGGAATTCCGGTGGGTGCCGCCGAGGTCACCAATGACACCCCACCGCTCAGGCTCCCCTGATATCCCGGCTCGATACCCAGCTGGATCGGCAAGGCATCACTTCCTATCGGGCCGGCGGTCTCGTCGCACCGATACAGAACTGCCAGCTTGGGCTCGGCACCTGAACCCAATTGGCGTTTGTTCATTTGAACCCGGATTTCCGCCCCGGTCCGGACGGTCTTCCAGACCCGGAACTCATCTACCGCACCCCCGAAGAACTGGTTGGTACCCGAATAATTGGTACCGCCGCCAAAGCGCCCGAGCTCGACCTGACCAAAGCCGGAATACCTCAGCGCCGTATTGGTTCGGGAGGCCACTTGCACTCCGTCGCGATAGATGATTTGAATTTTCGATTCCGAATCAAATGTGGCAGCCCAATGATGCCAGTTGGTATCCGTATAGCTGACGGAGGTGGTGAACAGGGCAGGCGATTGCGAATTGGTGCCGAGGTCGAAGGCAAATGTGCCACCGCGAAAGCCAAGCCGCAGTTTACCCCAATCGGCTGGGCCGCTGGCTTGTCCAAGGAGGTATTGCTCCTTCGACGGATTGTTGACCGCAGCCCAGAACTCAATCGTGAACGGTGTGCCTCCCAGGTTGAGGTTGGTGCCCTGATTTGAACCCAGGCTCACCAGGCCATTCACCCCGTCAAAGAGCAGGGCGTTGCCCGGTTTAACCTGGGCGGCCGGTATGCCACCCATCCCCGCGGTGAGCACTTTGGGCCCGGTTTCAACGGTGGCGGTTGGGCCATTCGTACCCCGAATCAGTCCCAGATAGAGGGCCTTGTCCGGGACTCCATCAAACGGATTGATATCGAGTTGGTTGGGATTGCGGGTTAAATCATAGAGCCGACCGATGAGATTCGCCCAAGCCAGGTCGCCATCGGCCAACTTGCTGATGCGGTCGAACTCCCGTTTGGTGAGCACATTCGGCAGAAGGAGTGGTTCACCCGCTCCAAAATTCTCATCCAGATAACCGCTGAACGACAGCCAGTTGTTTGCCGGATCATAGCTCAGACGAATCTTCAGAAACCATGGGAGATCGGGGAAGTAGTCCTTCCCGGCGATGTTTTGGCGTTTCAACGAGCTGGGAATCACCACGCCCGTTTTGAGCGTGCGGGCGCTCAACGGATCATAAAAGCGTGCCAGCGTGTTCGTGCCGCCTCCCTGTTGGGCACCCGATAGAGAGTCAAAGATGACCTGGGCGTTGGCCATATTGAAGACGTCCGGCAGCCCTCGCTTGGGGTGAATCAGTGTCTCCCCGATCTGGAGCGTCGGCTCGTCGTCCCAACGGATATCGTAAGTGACATCGATGGGTGTTCCTTCGAATCCCAGGTTCTGATTCGGAGCACGCAACTGGTTGGCTTTGTGATGATCCAGCCAGGCAATCGAATCGCCCACATGCACCCCGTCATAAGGATGAAAAAAGCCCGGCTGCATGGGATAGAACCAACGGATCACCAGGTTGGTGTGAGTGCCATCCGGCCCGGCCTGACGGGCATAGAACTTTCCCTTGTAATCCTTCCAACCCACCTGCGATTGAGGTGGCTGCTGGTAGGAATCGGTCACCAACGGCAGCGTGCTGAGCGGGAAAGGCGGCTGCACTTCTTTGCCCACGGTCCCGGTATAGGTGAAGAAGAATGGCGCCTCCTCGGCCACCACCTTGAACACGCGCATGCGCCAGCGATCCGTGTCTGGGTCTCGATACTTGAGGATGGAGTAGGGTTCCGAGAAACTCTTCACCGAATTGAGGTCATTTCGGATGGCGTACAGTGTATCCGCTGAAATCAGGGCGTGTTCCTCGTTCGGATTAAATCCGGGGAGGTTCAGGTCGGGTTGATTGTAGATCGACTTGGCGGGATAGCTGGCGGCATCCAATGTTCCGGATCCATTCTGGCTGGCGATGATGATCCTGTCCGTCGCGTCATCGGAGGGCCAAAACGGGCTGTAGCGCACCGGCACACTGGCCCAGGCCACACCGACCCGATTGGTGCGATACCAGACCACCACCAGGTCGTCTGGATTGGCATTGGTGTTGCCACCCGGTTTCCCCAGATTCACCGGCAGGATTGGTCCCAGCCGGGTTCCCCGATTGTAGGCGGCATCCGGACCAGAAGCGTCAATGGCCGACTTTTCAAACAAGACGTAGCCGTTCTTATCCTTGTATTCCGTGTGGCGGGGATCCGTGACCTCCTGGCCAATGACGCAGTTGGCGGCCGTGGGGTTGGCATGCGAGTCGTTCCACGGCACAGTCCGAATCACTTCAAAGTAAGGCGGCTGGGACGGGTCCACGGGCAATCCATCATTTTTCAGGTACCAGGCCACTGTGTAGCCCTGGTCGGGGCTGGTGAAGACCTTGGCGCTTGGTTCCACGCTGGCCCGGTTGGTGACATAGATCAGATCCTGGAACGTGTAGTTTGCCGCGGTGACTGTGGGCTGCAAATCCACGGGAGCTCCCGCGATGTGAATGGTCGGCTGCCGGGGCCAGACATTCACCGAGATACTGACGACGCGGTTGGTGTTGGACGTGATGTTGGTCCCGGTTCCGATCAATACGTTTTCAGAGGTGTACCATTCAATTTTCGCAGTCACCGG
>Ga0136644_10003496_pt1 | contig 11768 bp, 7 predicted proteins | sample C_130820_EF_Meta_FD_94780 | JGI IMG/M metagenome (GOLD analysis project Ga0136644, IMG submission 94780) | Freshwater microbial communities from Lake Croche, Canada to study carbon cycling - C_130820_EF_MetaG (v2) (version 2) | ecosystem: Environmental > Aquatic > Freshwater > Lake | place: Lake...
CCATGATTTTTTGGCTGAAAACTTTTTTTGTTATAACGCGATACTATGATTTTCTCAAAGCCTAATTTTTCAGCTTCTGCAATCCTTTGTTCAATTCTGTTCACGGCCCTAATTTCTCCATTTAAACCTATCTCACCCGCAAAACAAATATGACTAGGAAGTGGAACGTCTTCATAAGAAGAAAGTAAAGCACAGATTACGGCTAGATCAATACTTGGGTCTTCTATTTTAATACCTCCAGCAATATTGACAAACACATCTTTCATACCAAATTGAAAACCGCCTCTCTTTTCTAATACGGCTAGTAGTAGTTGCAGTCTGCGTAAATCAAAACCAGTAACCGTTCGCTGTGGTGTGCCATAGACGCTTTGGGTTACAAGGGCTTGCACTTCTATTAATAAGGGACGCATACCTTCCAGTGTAGCAGCAATAGCAGATCCACTTAATTGTTCCTCTCTTTGTGCAATCAAAATTTCTGAAGGGTTAGAAACAATCCGCATGCCTTCACCAGTCATTTCATAAATACCCAATTCAGCGGTGCTGCCAAATCGGTTTTTGAGTGTTCTTAAAATTCTATAGGCATAATGTCTATCACCTTCAAATTGTAATACGGTATCAACCAAGTGTTCCAATACTTTTGGTCCTGCAATAGCGCCATCTTTGGTAATATGCCCAATCAGAAAAACAGGGGTTCCTGTTTCTTTTGCAAAGCGTTGAAATTCTCCAGCGCATTCTCTAATCTGAGAAACTGAACCAGCCGAAGAATCTATTAAATTTGATTGTAGTGTTTGAATGGAATCTACAATCACCATTTGTGGTTTTAACTTTTTTATTTCTTGGAAGATGGTAGCAGTAGAAGTTTCCGTGAGTAAATAAAATTGCTCGTTGTTAATATTCAATCTGTCAGCGCGCATCTTTATTTGTTGCTCGCTTTCTTCTCCACTAATATAGAGTACCGATGCCTGCTTCATCAACAAACCAATTTGCAAAAACAAAGTACTTTTTCCAATCCCGGGTTCTCCGGCAACCAAGATAATACTGCCAGGTACTATTCCTCCCCCCAAGACCCTATTTAATTCAGGGTCCATGGAATCAATCCGTTTTTCTTCCTTGCTAATTACCTGATTAAGTGCAATGGTTTTAACCGTTCTTTTTTCATTGTGATAAGAATCCCATTCAATTTCTTTTTGACTGCCCTTATCAATGATTTCTTCTACTAAAGTATTCCATTCATTACAAGAGGGACACTTGCCTAACCATTTGGCAGATTCATAACCACAATTGCTACAGAAAAATGCTTTTTTAATCTTGCTCATTGCTATAAAGGTACGTGTGGATCTGGGTTAATTGGAAGATCAAACTATAGGAAAGCTGAAAAGATTTCAAGCCTTTTTGAAAGGTAAAAGGGTCAACATTGCTGTTGACCCCTTTTACTTACTAACCCATTAAATTCTACCACTAAATTACAATTTTGGGTCAGACGGCAAAATAATTTTTGGTTAATAACCCGTAATTGTAAGTCATAAAATACCCAGAAAACAACGGAAAATTAGCTAAATAGTGGATTTTGAGTATCATAAAATATATAGAATAATCAGTATTTGATTTTCCTTATTTTCTTGTTTTTAAAACAATGTTCTAACCACAAAATTTTGTGAGCTAGAAAGCATCTTTGAAGATGTTCCTAATATGACATTTATTTTAATGTGTTAAAAAGTTATAATTTATCTTCAAAAATGCTCAATAAATTGTTGGGAAAATAACCATAAATCACTTGAATGTTAAAAAAAGATTAAAAAAGCATTAAAAAAGTTAATGAAATCTAAATGATGAGCAGCTTTTTCGTTATTTGTGCGGTCATCAGAATTGACAAAAGGTTAACAAACCCAAAAACGACAACATGAGAAAAAAACTGCTACTCAGTTTTTGCGCATGGATTTTTGCATTAATTGCAGGTCTTGCTCAAACAACTACTGTTACTGGAAAGGTAACAGATGACAAAGGAAAACCCATTGAAGGGGCTGCCGTAGTTGAGAAAAAAAGCAAAGGTGGTACTGCCACTGACGCTAACGGTGTTTTCAAACTAACAGTTAAACCAGGCGCCGTATTGGTGATCTCTGGAACTGGATTTGAAAAAAGAGAAGTTGCAGCTACTGAAGCTGGGAACGTTTCTTTGAAAACCGCAGATGAGAACCTAAGTGAAGTGGTAGTAACCGCCTTGGGTATCAAACGTGAAAAGAAAGCCTTGGGATACGCTGTATCTTCTGTAGGTAAAAAAGACTTGGAATTACGTCCAGAAGGTGACCTTGGTCGCATTTTGAGCGGTAAAGCTCCTGGTGTGAATATTGGTGCAACCAGCGGTTTGTCTGGTTCTGGTACCAACATTGTGATTCGTGGTGTGAATACCATTACTGGTAACTCACAACCATTGTTTGTAGTGGATGGTGTGCCTTTTGATGGTGGTACCAACACACAAGCATCTTTTGTCTATGGTAACCAAACTTCTTCTCGTTTCTTGGATCTTGATCCAAACAACATAGAAAGTGTTGACGTATTGAAAGGTTTGAGCGCAACTACCATGTATGGTGAGTTGGGTAGAAACGGTGTAATCTTGGTAACTACCAAAAATGGCGCAACTTCTAAAGCGCGTAAAAAAACTGAAATCACGGTATCTCAGTCTATGTTTAACAATACAGTTGCCAACCTACCAGAATATAACGAAAGTTATGGTGGTGGTTTTGACTTGAGTTTGGGTCTGGCTTTCTTCTCAAACTGGGGAGCCAAATTTACCAATCCAGCAGCAGTTGTTGATCATCCTTATAGCCGTTCATCTTTGAACGCAGCTTTCCCTGAATACATTGGGGCAAAATATGATTACAAATATTATAATAGTGTTCCTAGATTCTTTAGAACTGGTACGGTTAATAATACCTCTGTAAACATTGCTGGTACTTCTGGTGCTGTTAACTATAACGCCAACTTTGGTTATTTAGATGATCAAGGATTTGTACAAGGAAATGGGTTAACCAAAAACACTTTCGGATTTGGTGGTAGTGCAAAGCTGACCAACAAAGTAACTGTTAGCGGTACTTTCAACTACGTAACAACAGATCAAAAATCACCTCCAACTTCAACCAGCTTTGGTTCTAGGGCTACAGTAACTTCTGTATTTGGAGACGTGATGTATACGCCAACAGCCGTAGACTTGATTGGATTGCCATGGGAGAACCCAATTACAAAGGGTCATGTTTACTACAGAAGTGGTAACGATATCCAAAATCCTATCTGGACCACCTACAACTCTTTCACTCAGGATAAGGTAAACCGTGCATATGGTAACTTACAAGTCCGTTATGAAGTGATGAAAGGTTTGAACCTGAGCTATCGCGTAGGATTTGACAACTATTCAGAGTTCCAAATGTATGCCCAAAATAAGGGTGGTGCTTCTTATGCAAATGGTATCTATAGAACATCTGCAGGAAACAACAATATCTGGGACCACACTGCTTTGGCTTCTTACAAGACAGATCTTACTAGTAACTGGGACTTGAATGTGGATGCAGGTGTAAACTCAAGAGAAAACACTTATGCTCAAACAGGTACTTTAAGTACTGACCAATTGGTTTTTGGTTTGTTAGATCATAGCAACTTTGTAACTCATGATATTGTGTCTGAGAACGGAGCTGATTTGGACTACAAATCAAAATCACAATCAATTGGTGCATTTGCTTCTGCAACATTTGGTTACAACCAATACTTGTATTTGAACTTGGGTGGACGTAATAGCTGGACTTCAACTTTGGAAAAAGCTAACCGTAGCATTTTCTACCCTAGTGCTAGCGTTTCTTTTGTACCAACATCAGCTATTCCAGCTTTACAGAATAACAAGTATATCAATTACCTAAAAGTTCGTTTGGGTTATGCAACTTCTGCTGGTTTCCCTGATCCGTACAATACCCGCCAATCTTTGGCAATTGGTACCAGGTCTTTCCTTGACAGAGGCGGTATTCCGGTGAATGTGAATGCAATTCCTAACTTCCTACCTAACCCAGGTTTAAAACCAGAGTTACAAACCGAGTTTGAAGCAGGTATTGATGCTAAGTTCTTGAAAAACCGTTTGACTTTAGATTTGACTTTGTATAACAGGATCTCTAAAGATCAATTGTTAAACAGAGATTTGGATCCATCAACTGGATACACTGGTATCAAGATCAATGCTGGTCAGGTTTCCAATAAAGGTGTTGAAATGGGCTTAGGTTATACTTTTATCCAGAAAAAAGACTGGAACTGGAAAGTAGACGCCTTGTGGACCCTTAACAGAAGCATGGTTTCTGATGTGCCCGCTGACTTAAAATCTCTTGTTTATGCTGGTTATACCACTTTGGGTAACTTTGCTATCAACGGTCAACCTTTGGGTGTGATCAAAGGATACTATTGGGAGCGTGAAGCCAAAACTGGTCAACGTATTGTAGATCCAACCGGTGACTACCGTTCTTCACAGAACACTGGTATTATTGGTGATCCAAATCCATTGTACAAATTGACTGGTATTTCTAATTTGTCTTATAAAGGATTAACCTTCCGTATGCAATGGGAATACACTGCCGGAGGATCTATGTATTCTTCAACAGCACGTTCTTTGATTGCTCGTGGTGTTACCAAGGATACAGAATTTGACCGTGCTGCTCCTTACCTGTTACCAGGTGTTGACGCAAACGGAAATCCTAACAGGGTTCAAACTTCTGCAACTCAAGCCTTCTTTAACAACGGATTTGGACCTGATGAATCAGGTATGTTTGATGCTACTTTAATCCGTTTGAGAGAAATGTCTTTAGCTTATAGCATCCCAGAAAAATTATTGGCTAAAACACCATTTGGGGGTGTGTCATTCACATTGTCTGGAACCAATCTCTGGTATAATGCTCCTAACTTCCCTAAATATGTTCATTTTGATCCAGAAACCAATGGATTGGGTGTGAGCAATGGTAAGGGCTTAGAGTTTATTTCTGGACCTTCTTCACGCAGAATTGGTGCAAGCTTGAGAATCACCTTCTAATAACAACTTAATTTTTAGTAATATGAGATATTCGAAATTTATTATCTGCCTAGGATTACTCGCTACCACTTTGGGAGCTTGTAATAAAAAACTGGACAGCCTATTGGATAGTCCCAATGCGCCTTCTCCAGCCACTGCGGACGTGGATCTTTACTTGAACAATATTCAATTGGCATTCAGAGGTTTCTACGGAACCGCAGAATCTTTGGGTGGTCAATTATCCCGTATGTATTATTGGGGTGGACCTATCTATGCAAATGGATACAGCCCAGGAACTTTTGATGGTTTGTGGGGCTCCGCTTACAGCAGCATTTTTGTCAATGCTGACGCGATGATTCCAGTTGCGCAAGCTCAAAAAAAGTTTTATCATTCTGGTATGGCTAAAGTGATGAAAGCCTATGCCCTTGGTACGTTGGTAGATCAGTTTGGGGATGTTCCTTATACTGAAGCTGTTCTAGGAGTAGGCAATACCAATCCAAAGGTTGACAAAGGTGCTGATGTATATGTAAAAGTATTGGCTTTGTTAGATGATGCCATAGTAGATTTTAACAAAACAGGAGCTACACCCACCAACGATTTGTTCTATGGTGGTACAAAAGCAAACTGGATTAAAGCTGCCAAGTCTTTGAAATTGAAATTCTTGATGAACACAAGATTGGTAGATGCTTCTGCTTCTGCTAAAATTGCCGCTTTGATTACTGAGAATGACCTGGTAAACACCGATGCGCAAGATTTCAACTTTAAATATGGTAGCAATATAGCATCTCCCGACAGTCGTCATCCAAAATATGGTGGCAACTATAATATTAGCGGATCAACAGGTGATTACTTAAGCACTTTCTTTATGAATCTGGTTGTTAAAGAGAAAACTGGAACCGTTTCTACTTTAGATCCACGTAGAAGGTATTATTTCTATCGTCCAAATACCAACTATGCAAATGTTACTCCAACTACGCTTACCTGTGCTTATGTAGCAAATCCTGCTCATTATCCAGCAGATATGCCATTCTGTTTGGTAGGTGGCAACTCGGGTTATTGGGGTAGGGATCACGGTGACAACTCAGGTACGCCTCCCGATGGAGAATTTAAAACTACTTTTGGGGTTTATCCTGCAGGTGGTGAATTTGACGCAAGTGCTGGAGGTAAAGTTAAACAAGTAATGGGTGGCCGTGGTGCTGGTGTTGACCCAATTTGGAACTCTTCTTTCACTTATTTTGTGGAAGCTGAAGCAGCTTTGAGATTGAGTATCACTGCAGCTGGAACGCCTAGAGCTTTGTTGAGCAAAGCCATGTATGCCTCTATTAACAAAGTAGTTGGTTTCCCAGCTTCTATTGGTTATACCTTGAGTGCTGCTCAATTGGCCTTGGTTCCAACCACTGCTCAAATTGACACTTATGTAAACTTTGTATTGGCTCAATATGATGCTGCTACTTCTGATGATGCACGTTTGAATATTATCATGAGGGAATACTTTCTAGCGGCATGGGGTAATGGTGTTGAAACCTATAACGCTTACCGTAGAACTGGTAAACCAGACAAAATGCAATTAGTGGTTACAACTGCTAACCCTGGTGTTTTCATGAGGTCATTCACCTATCCTTCTGTTTTCATAGACAGGAACTTGAATGCACCAACACAAAAAACGCCTGGAGTTGCTGCTAATAAAGTATTCTGGGATAACAACCCTGATAATTTCATCAAATAAAATACAGCAATCATGAAGAAAATCTTAAACATATTCAGTGTCGCAGCTATTCTATTGTTTGCTGTGTCCTGTAAAAAATCAGATAACTCTAATCCGCTGACGGATGTAGCCAATTTTGGAAAGGGGTCTTATCTAACTTTAAATAGTACCATTAACCTGAACTTGAACTATGCGCAAGTAGCTACTTCAAAAGTGGGTGTAAAAGTGGACCAGTACAACAACGGAAACGATGTTGACAAAATTAAATTGTTTGTAGTTGTTGGTGCAAATGCCAACCCTACAGCATGGAAACTGGTAAAAACCGTTACCTATGCAGGTGCTGGTACTGAATTGAGCGCTACAGGTGCTGAAATTGCCACTGCTTTGGGTGTTGCACCCGCTGCTTTGTCTCCCGGTAATTTCTACACTTTCTACAATCAGATCATTACCAAAAGCGGTGAAACATATGATATCAGCAACGTTAATAGTGCTTTGGAAAGTGGATCTTTCTATAACACTTGCTTCCGTTGGACTGCTTCTGTAGTTTGTCCTTTTGTTGCACCAATGGCTGGTACTTACAAAGTTGTTCAAGATGACTGGCAAGACTGGTCTCCTGGAGACTTAGTACAGGTTACTGATGGTCCTGGTGCTAACCAATTGAATTTGGGTAAGGTTTGGCCAAATGCAGCCTATGGTAACGTTACTGCTACTCCATTGGTAGTAACCGTTGATGCTGCAACTGGTAACTGTACTATTCCTGCTTCACCAGCTGGTGTATTTTGGGCTACAGGTTATCCAGGTACTGCATCTACAGGTGCTGGTAGTTCTGGATTGGTATTCTCTTGTACTGGAAGGATCTCATTGAGCATCCGTCTGTTGTACAATGGTGGAGACCAAGGTTTCAACAAATTGATCTTGCAAAAGCAATAAGCTTTTCATCAATAAGTTTAAAAGCCGTCCCGACACAATCGGGACGGCTTTTTTAATTGCCAGAACTGTGATCAGACAATAGGTAATGTATCGATCAGATGTTCAAGAAAATCACAATCGTTAGGCGCTGGTCAATAAAAAACCCCGAATAATCGGGGTCTTTAAATTATTGGGGGACGAATTTCAGTATTATTTAAGTTGCAAATAAAGCATAGCGTTAATTAGAACTTAATCTCTTCTTCGTGTTCGTTAAAGAAGCGGAATTCTATAATATGGTAATTGGTGTTTGGCTGAGCTCTTAAATCCATCTTGTATTTGCGCCTCCACTGCCTGATAATGGGGTTAAACCATCCCTTGGTTAGGTGAGAGTAAACAATAGGGTGAACGGCCAGTGTAAGGCTCTTGTGTGCATGTGTAACCAAGTAATGCAATCGTTTTTCAATCTCGTCTTCTAGTATTAGCGTAGAAGTGATTTTTCCGGTGCCATTACAGGCCGGACAAGCCTCGGAAGTGTTGATATTCATTTCTGGGCGCATACGCTGCCTAGTGACCTGTAATAGGCCAAATTTGGAGATAGGCAACAGACTATGACGGGCCCTATCTGTTTTCATAAAACCTTCCATGGCTTCTTGCAACTTGCGTTTGTTATCCGGAAGTTTCATGTCTATGAAGTCAATAACTATAATACCACCTATATCGCGCAAGCGTAACTGTCTTGCAATCTCTTCTGCCGCTTCTAAATTGGTTTCAAGGGCATTCTCTTCTTGGTTATTGCTCACGCTCTTATAACCACTATTCACGTCTATTACGTGCAGTGCTTCTGTGTGTTCAATAATCAAATAGGCGCCACTAGGTAGGTTCACTGTTTTGCCAAATGCCGATTTAACTTGTTTGGTGATACCAAAATGGTCAAATATGGCACCGGGGCTATTGTGCATGGTCACTATCTCTGCCTTTTCTGGTGCAATGCGCTGCAAGTACACCCTGATTTCAGCATAAATATTTTTATCATTAACCACTATTCGGTTAAAGTCTGCATTGAGCAAATCACGTAGAATACTGGTTGTCTTATTCTGTTCACTCATGATCTTAGCCGGAGCAACAGCTCCTTTAAGATTGGTCTGTATGGTTTCCCAGATGGCAACCAAACTCAACAGGTCTTGGTGTAATTCAGCAGTGGTCTTGCCTTCAGCTGCGGTTCTGACAATTACCCCAAAATTCTTTGGCCTAATGGCTTCTACAATTTTGTGTAAGCGCTTTCTTTCTTCTGAAGAGTGGATTTTTTTGGAAACGGCTACAATTTCATTGAATGGCGTGACTACCACAAATCTTCCGGGTAGAGACAGTTCACAACTAAGTCTTGGTCCCTTGGCAGCAATGGGCTCTTTTAAAATTTGAACCAATACATTGGGCTTGCCATTGAGCACTTCATTAATCTTTCCCGTTTTTAAAATTTCTGGTTCAGATTGAAATTTGGCAAAATTGAATCCATGCTCCTCCTTATCGTTCATGGCAATCTGCGTGAACTTGATAATAGAACGGGCATAAGGACTCAAATCGGTATAGTGTAAAAAGGCGTCTTTCTCAAACCCAACGTCTACAAAGGCAGCATTGAGTCCGGGAATCAGCTTTTTGACTTTTCCCAAGTATAGGTCGCCAACGGCAAAACTAGCGTCTGCTTTTTCATTATGCAGTTCCACCAATTTCTTGTCTTCCAGCAAAGCGATTTCAACGCCTGTGGGGGCAACATTAATAATTAATTCTTTGTTCACGAATGGCAACTTTTAGATACAAAATAGTTGGCCGCTTGGCGGCATACAACAATACACAAGATCCGTAACACCTACCACCAAAAGGAAGGAAAAGGTAAAAGTTGCAGCGTAGGAAAGGTGGTTGGCTAAATTCAGACAAGTGTGAAAACCCCGTTCAATTCCAATTTTTTAGAACGGAACGGGGTTGGTATCATAGTAAAATCAAGAACTATTTGTTCTTTTTCTTATGACGATTCTTTCTTAAACGTTTTTTTCTCTTATGCGTCGCAATCTTATGACGCTTTCTCTTCTTACCACAAGGCATGTCCAAGTAATTTTATATGTTAAAAAATAAATGCTATTTGCGCAATTCACTAATACGCTTATCAAGAGCGGTTTTGGCTTCAGGAACTTTAACAAGGTCCTTTGCCTGTTGATACCATTTAATGGCACCTGCTTTATCGCCTTTCAACTCGTAACATTCAGCAAGGTTAAAAATTGCTTCCAAATTACCGGGCTGCTTTTGCAGTACAGTATTAAATCTTTCAATGGCTTTGTCGTATTGTCCGCTTTTCTTACCTCCCATTCCCAATACCATCTGACCATACAGATTCTCCGGATGCTCCTGAACCACTTTTCTTACCTCTAAAATACCCTGCATTGGGTTGTCTGAGATATTGCCAAACATATAGCAAATACCCAGGCCAATCTTGCTGGAATCATTGGTAGGATTGATGATTAGTGCCTTGTCTAAAAGATCTTTTGCGTTCTCACCCAGCCAGTATTGCATGGCAGGATCAGCCTCTGTTATTAGGTTGTCTAAAAACAGTTGGGCGGCAAAGGTGAGGCTTTTTTCAGAATTTTCCAACTTCGCGGCTTGGGAACTATAATATGCATAGGGTTCAAAGATTCTAGCAGAGTCTGACCAGAACCTAGCCAATTGGTGGTAAACATGAATTTGTTGGTCTTTTACATTGCCCCGTACAACGGCATTTTCCAGTAACGCTAGGCGCTGCACCTGCTCTGGGCTAATGCGTAGTTTGGCTTTTTCCAATAAATTTTCAGTAGTAACTGCGTGATTATGAGTGTCTTGTGTAGCAGGAGCTGGGGTGGTGCTGGATTTGGGTGTATCCGTAGTTGTGCCAAAATAAACTATGGCAATCAATAAAACCCCTCCCAAAATGAGGACCCATTGTTGTTTCTTCATGCAAAAATTTCAGCAAAGTTAATCCGACTTGCGCTTGCTTTTAACTTCACTAACAAATTCTTTTGCAGGCTTAAATGCAGGAATAAAATGCTCTGGAATCTCTACGGCTACATTTTTTTTGATATTTCGTCCAATCTTAGCAGCCCTTTTCTTAGTAATAAAACTGCCAAAACCCCTGATATAAATGTTTTGTCCGTTTGCAAGACTGTCTTTCACTTCCTTAAACATGGTTTCTAGGGTAACAAGAACATCCACTTTGGGAATGCCCGTTTTGTCTGATATTTGGTTGATGAGATCTGATTTTCTCATAGAAATGGCTTTTGTTTGTGGGTTTTAATCTAAAATAAGCTAAAATATTCGGTAAGTACAAGAAAGATAGCTTAAAATTTATAGGCGTTATCAATTGATTGATAAATGGTTCAATGGCTGAATTGGACGGCTAATCAAGTGTTTACACATTATAAATACAACAGAATGCCATTTTCCTGTATTTTCAACTTTGATGGAAACTGTATTTACAAAAAATCTCATGCAATGGCACCAAACCTCTAATGACAGACAAATGCCTTGGAAGGGAGAAAAGGATGCCTATAAAATTTGGCTTAGTGAAATTATTCTCCAACAAACTAGGGTAGAACAGGGATGGCAATATTACGAGCGATTTATTAAAACCTATCCCAATATCCAAGAACTAGCTGCAGCTAAAGACCAAGAAGTGTTCAAATTATGGGAGGGGCTTGGTTATTATAATAGGTGTAAGAATTTATTACATACTGCTAGAACCATTGTAAATGAATATGGGGGAATATTCCCTGATAACTATGAAACCATTTTATCTTTAAAAGGAATTGGCCCTTATACTGCTGCCGCAATTGGCAGTTTTGCCTTTCAATTACCCTATGCCGTGGTGGATGGAAATGTATTTAGGGTGCTATCCAGGTATTTTAATATTGCTGAACCCATTGACAGCAGTAAGGGAAAACTACTATTTACCCAATTGGCTCAGAAAGTATTAGATCATTCAAAGCCAGGTGAATATAATCAGGCCATCATGGATTTTGGGGCTACAGTATGTAAGCCATTTGCGCCAAGTTGTGGCATTTGCCCCATGCAAAAGACCTGTAAGGCTTTTTCAAAAGG
>Ga0136644_10003498_pt1 | contig 11764 bp, 9 predicted proteins | sample C_130820_EF_Meta_FD_94780 | JGI IMG/M metagenome (GOLD analysis project Ga0136644, IMG submission 94780) | Freshwater microbial communities from Lake Croche, Canada to study carbon cycling - C_130820_EF_MetaG (v2) (version 2) | ecosystem: Environmental > Aquatic > Freshwater > Lake | place: Lake...
AAACTTTGGACAGTATATTTTCAAAATCAATAGAATTTCTAAAAAATGTTAATATAACCCCTAATTCATGTTTAATTTTCGATATCGATGGTACTATTATAGATTATAATGGAAATATTATAGAACCAATTATGGGAATTTTAATATATGCTCAAAGATTGGGTATAAAAATAATACTTATTACAAGTAGAATATCATCCAATTATTCGATGAATTATACTAAAAATCAATTGAAAAAATTAAATATTAATTTAATGAAATCTAATAAACAATTAAAAATAGATGTAGAAATTAAAAATGAATTAATTAAAACAAAAGAAAATGAAATAATTAAATTAAAAGATAGTGATAAAATATTAAAAATAGATCCAACAAAAAATTATTATTTAGAAATTAAATCAAAAAATGAAAATAAATATCAATATAATTTTTCATTAATTAATAATATTAAAAGAATTAAATTATTAAATTATTCAGTCCCATCTAAAAAATATAATATAGAGGAAGATATTAATAATATAATTAAATATTCATTAGAAGATGATATAATTAGAGAAATAAATATTCCAACAGGATATTATACAATAGATAATTTAATGACAATATTAAGTATGGAACAAACTGATATTAAATTTGAATTTAATGAATTATTACAAAAAATATCAATTACTTCAGAAAATAAATTTAAATTGTTTAAAACACCATTAAGTTTAAATAATTTAGGATTTTTAAATGAATTAAGTGAAGAAGAAGATGAAAATAATATATTATTAGCAAATAAATTATATGATTTGAGGATAGATAATAAAATATATTTATTTATTAATAATATAAATTCAGAAATACCATTAGCAATATTAAATCAAAATGTTATTACCGATTCAGAATTTAATTTTGAAGAAAAAATAGATTTAGATTATTTAGATATTGAATTTAAAGATGGTAATAATATGAATATTAATTTTTATGATATTAATCATTCTTTAGATTTTCAATTTACTGTTGAAAATTAATCTCTAAAATATACTTGACGACATTCATTAATTTCATCATCAGTTGTAATATTATTAGTAATATTATCAAAACTTTCACCTTTAGCTAATCTTAAAATAAAATTAATAGAATAAACACCACATTCACTATTCTTTTTTTGATGTTGAATGTGATTATATCTAATATCAAAATCTTTTAATTTATTAACATAATCTTTATTTTTTAATAAATTAGAAAAATTAATATTTTTATTATATTTTTTTTTATACATATATTTTAATATTTTATTATTAAATTTTTTTACTTTTTTAGATGGTTTTTCTCCAAAAGAATCAAAATAATATAATTGATTTTTTTTAAAATCGGTATATAAGGCAACCCAATGTGATCCAGATTGATTATGATTATCTAAATTTATAACCATACCTAATTTTGTTTTATTTTTATTATAATAATTATCTAAATTAATATTAGATAAACCAAATATAGGAACATCTTCAAAATCATTAGGAACTGCACCTAAAAAAATAAAATCATCATATTTTTTTTCATATTGACTAACAACATCATTAATATTAGTTGTATTTAACCATTCATAACCGGTACTAGGTCCTTCTGGTCGAAATGTATCATTAATATCATCATTATCTAATTTTTTAACAACATCAATATCTAACCAACACGTTTGATCATCATTACATTTATTAGAAAAAGCATTAGTTAATTTTTTAACTAATTGTTTTTTATCATTAGTTATTTCTATTTTATCATCATGTAAATTATTATAAGATTTAGCAATTAATTTTAATGACTCTAATGAAAAACATGAATTATTATCATATTTATTACCTGGAGCACATTTTTCATGATTTGAACTCATATAATATTAATTATATAATAATGATTATAATTTCTAAATATATTATATAAATATGTCTTATGAAAAATATTTAAAATATAAAACAAAATATTTAAATTTAAAAAATAAAATTCAAAATATTCAAAATGGTGGAAATCTTGATATTAATTCTTTAGGTGACACTCCAGTTAGTGATTACTCTCAAAATAATATGAAAGATTCAGATTTATTACAAAAACTATTTGGTGGTGGTCATGCTGAAGGACATAAAGAACACCATGTTAAAGAACATAATAATGAAGAGCATAAAGAAGAAAATAAAGAAAAGGAAGAAAAAGAATTACCAGATAATTTAACTGAAACACCTAAAAGTGAAGAACAAAAAGGTGGTAGTAAAAAAGTTTATAAAAGAAGAATTATTAAAAGATTAGATAGTGAAAGTGATAGTGATTTAGATTCCGATAGTTCAATGTTATCATTTAATTCCGATTCATTAGATTCGGATGATGAATATTAAATAAAAGAATATTTATAAATAATATAAATGAAAAATATAAATTCATTAGATGAATTAGATAATTTTATATTAAATTCAAATAAATTAATTGGTCTTTATTTTGGTGCAGAATGGTGTAATCCTTGTCATAAATTTAAAAACAGATTAATAGAAGAGGCATCTGAATTTCCTAAATTAGATATTGCTTATATGGATGTTGATAAAAATGATGATATTGCACAAATATATGATGTGTCAATGATACCTGTGTTAGTATTTGTTAAATTAATAGACTATGAAATTAAAGTATTAGATCGAATCGATGGATATGATTGGACTAAATTACTATTTATTTATGATAGATTAAAGAATGATAATCAATAATAATCTACTATGATTCATAATAATCTATAATGATTTATTATGATCTATAAAAAAGATTGAAAATATAATAATTTAATATATTTAAATTTATGAACAATAAATTTAAAATTATTAATGTAAGATTATTAAATACATGGTGTTATAATTTAAATAATAATACCGATTGTACTATATGTAGAACTAATTTAAATGAAAATTCAATATATGCACAAGAAAAAGAAGATAATTCAATTATAGTAATGGGTGTATGTAATCATTCATTTCATCATGAATGTATTGATCCATGGATAAAAAAAAATCCACATTGTCCAATATGTTTTTCTAAATGGGAATATAAAAAATAAAATTAAATTTCATTTATATGGATAATTAATCTATCATTTTTTGCATAATTACTATCTAAATGATATACTTTATTTATACGTGATTTTAAAATATCTAATATAGCTTCTTTATTTATTAAACTCCAATCTTCATCACCTTTAATACCAAATAATCTAAAATCATCAATTATAATAATTCCTTCATGTATGAATAAATTATTAATAGATGTAATTTCTTCAATTAAAGGACAATCTTTAATACCTTTTCCAGTATCACCTGAACTCCAATGACCATCTAAAAAAAATATAGATTTATTATCAATAGTAGGTAATAAATTATTAAAAATAATACTACTATCACCTAATATAAATTCTATTTTATTACCATTATAATTATTTTTTGTATTATTATAATATTTTTCACTAATTTCAATTGTATATAATTTATTAAAATATTGTTCCAATCCAAAAATAGTATCTCCATTTAAAGTTCCAGTTTCAATAAAATAATTATATTTTTTATAATCATCTTCTAATTTATTTAAAAATTTTATATCAATTGATGGCATATATTAATAATATAATAATTTCTTTAAACAATTATTTTATATAATTATAATGTTATCCAAATATTTTAATAATAATATAATTGAATGTGGGATAGATGAAGCTGGTCGGGGTCCTTTATTAGGAAATGTATATGCAGTTGCATTAATTTGGGATGAAAATATTACTCCTCCAACTAATTTAATTATTGATTCTAAAAAATTAACTAAAATTAAAAGAAAAAAAGCATTTGAATGGATTAAAGAAAATATAAAAAATTATGGTGTTGGTTATGCAACTCATGATGAAATTGATAATATTAATATTTTAAATGCTACTAATTTAGCTATGAAAAGAGCTATTGATAATTTACCAATTAAACCAACTCATTTAATTATTGATGGAACTGGTTGGGAATCTAAATTTAATGGTTTTACAGTTAAATCAATTATAAAAGGAGATGATAAATATTATTCTATAGCAGCAGCATCTATAATTGCAAAAGAATTACATGATGAACATATAAAAGAATTATGTAATAATAATCCAATATTATTAAATTATGATTTATTAAATAATATGGGATATGGAACAAAAAAACATATTGATGCTATAAAAAATTATGGTTATAGTAATTTTCATAGAAAAACTTTTAAAATAAAACAAATTAATTAATCAAATAAAGTTATTTTTTAATCACATAAAGTTATTTTTTAATCACATAAAGTTATTTTTTAATCAACAAAATTAATATCATTTGTATTAATAACAATATTTTCATTTTTCTTTTGATTAAATGGTATTTCATTTATTATTACATTTTCTTCTACTTCATATAATTTAATAATAAATTCTTTTTTTATGTAAAATTTTCTACGATATAATCCCTGTCTAGCAAAAGAAGGTAATTGATCAACAATATCTATTATTAATGGTTGAACTGTATGATCTTTTTTTCTAGTAATTCTTCCTACTGCTTGTTCTATTTCTTTTCTTGGGGTAATCATAAATAATGTATTTAATTCAGGAATATCTAAAGCTTCGGATGCCATAGCATAAGTTGCAAATATAATTTGTGCTTTTTCAGATTCATCTAATACTGATTGTTTTAATCCACCAATATAATATCCATTTGTAATATTTTCTAAATTGACATCACACATTTCTTTTAATACATTTAAATGTTCAATTCTATCTGATAATATAATTATTTTTCTACCTTCTTCTAATAAAACTTCTTTTAACAAATTAAAAATAAATATATTTCTTTTATTTATTTCTATTAATTTATTAATTGTTTTTGGACGATTTATTTCTTTACCATAATTCAGTGTATATTCTTTAAATTTATCATCTTTAATATTATATTTCATTATTTTAACTAAAACAGTATTAATAGTTTCAATAGGTGATTTATATAATATATCTCCAAAATACCAATATAATACTTTTTCTAATTTATCGGCTCTTTCGGGTGTTGCTGATAATGCTAATGTTCTTTTACATGCTATAATAGGTAAAGCTTTTGAAAAATATTTAGATGGTGCATGATGTGCTTCATCAAAAATAACTAATCCAAAATCTATAAAAATATCAGAATCATATTTATCTTTAGCAATAGATTGTAACATACCTATAACAATTTCTTTATTATCAATATCAATTTTATTTTGTTGGATAATTCCTATTTTAGCATTAGTAAATTCAGTAACTTTTTTTACCCACTGATTTAATAAAAATGATTTATGAACTATTACTAATGTTTTAATTTTTAAATAACATGCTAAATATAAAGCTAATATTGTTTTACCTTCACCACAACCTAATGATAATAATCCACCATCAACTGTTTTAAATCGTTCAATAATAATATTAAAAATATTCATTTGTTTTTCTCTTAATTCACCCATAAATTCAATATTAACAGTTTGACCTTTTAATTCTAAATTTTTAATTGGATTACCTAATTTTTTTAATCCATAATATTTAGGTATGGATAAATATTTATCATTTTCTTGATAAACCATAAACGGAACAGGTGTAATATTTTTATTAAAAGTAATAAATGGACTTACAGTTAATTCACTTTTAATTTTATTAATTAATTTTTTATTATTTTTTTTTTTAATTAAATAACCCTCTTTACATAAAATAGTTTTTAATATATCATTATTTTTATCCATAATACTATTATATTTTTATTTTTAAATTTCAATTTTTATTTATTTATATATAAAAATATCATATATAATATATATGCAAAATTTAAAACCTGATGATAAAAATAAAATTATATTTGCAATAATATTAATTTTATTTGCTAGTGTTGTTTCTCCTAAATTACCTAAAAAATTAACTAAATACTTAAATAATTCTATTGTTAAATTTCTAGTTTTCTTAATGATTATTTATATTTGTTCTATTGATATTATTTTAGGTGTTATTTTAGTTATTGCTGTTTTAATTGCTTATCAATCAATGTCAGTTAATAATATTACTGATATTATTATGGATAAAACACATAAATTATTAAATAAACATAATTTATTAAAAAATAGTTTACTTAATCAAGATAATATGAATGAATATTTTGGTAATTCATCAATGAATAATTCATCATCAATGAATAATTCATCATCAATGAATAATTCATCATCAATGAATAATTCATCATCAATTAATACTTTACCACCATCTATGAATAATTCATTATCAACTATTAATAATTCATTATCATCTATGAATACTTTACCAACAATGATGAATACTTTTTCACCATCAATGAATGATTCATTATCATCAATGGAAACAATACCAACTGTACCAACTATGATGCAAACTGAACCAACTATGATGCAAACTGAACCAACTATGATGCAAACTATACCAACTATGATGCAAACTGAACCAACTATGATGCAAACTGAACCAACTATGATGCAAACTGTACCAACTATGATGCAAACTGTACCAACTATGATGCAAACTGTACCAAATATGATGCAAACTATACCAACTATGATGCAAACTGTACCAAATATGATGCAAACTATACCAACTATGATGCAAACTGTACCAACTATGATGCAAACTGTACCAACTATGATGCAAACTGTACCAACTATGATGCAAACTGTACCAAATATGATGCAAACTGTACCAACTATGATGCAAAATGTACCAACTATGATGCAAACTGTACCAACTATGATGCAAACTACAACAATAAATACACAATCCGTGAGTATACCTGATTCATATACTCCAGTTGAATTAAATGAATATGAATATATTAATTCAAATAATAATGAATATACAGAATCATGCAACATGACTAATTTAAATAAGTGTGGTTATAATTATAGCAGTAAAAATACAGAATATAATAATATTTCTGCTAATGATGATAACTTTTTAATTTATAATAGTGTTTAAAAATTATAAATAAATATATATATTATTTTATAATTTTTATTATTTATTCTTCAGTTTGTTCTACATCTTCTTTTTCTTCAGTATGTTCTTCTTTTTCTTCAGTATGTTCTTCTTTTTCTTCAGTATGTTCTTCTTTTTCTTCAGTATTTTCTTCTTTTACTTTTTTAGTTTCTTTCATTTTTTTATTATCTTTATTCTTATGCATATTAAATAATTTATTAAATCCACCTTTTTGTTGTTGTAAATATTTTAAATCTTCTGGTTTAAATGCACTTGTTGCTGAAACAGATTCACTACCTTGAAGAGTTGTAGTAGTATTAATTTGATGATTATTATTTAGAATATTATTACTATGTTTTTGTGGAAGGAATACATTATTACTTTCTGAATGTGATACTGGAACATGAACTTTAGTTGCATGCGGAATATTTAATATTTTATGTAAATTAACTTCAGATTCAGGTTCAGATAATTTAACTAATCCAGTTCCAGCAAGAGTAAGACCAGCTAAAGCACCAATAGTAGCTAAAGTTCCACCATTTTGATTATAATAAATATCATTTAATTTATTTTTTAATAATTCAGTATCATTAACATAATCAATATTATTACCACCCGTTTGACTTAATAAATTAGTAAGATTATTTTGTAATGCATTTGTATTAGTATTAGATTCAGAAGTAATCATAGATAATAAATCATTAACCTCATTTTGATTAACTTTAGATAAATTAGCATTTGATGTAATACTATAATTACCACCAGTTTTATTTCCTAAGTTTAAAATTTTATAAAGATTAACACTACTTTCACTATAATTTGATTCCGAATTTTTTACACTATTTTTTAAGAATAAATCAGACATTATATAATATAATTTAGAAATTTTAAGTTTTAGATATTTTTATTTTTATCCAAAGTATTATAATGATTATAAATAAAATTGATGAACTATTTGATAATGTAATTAATAATTTTTATAATTATATTAATAAAAATAATTTATTAAATAAAATAAATAAAGACGCAAATTTTATTCGTTTTCAAAAAGATATATTAATTACAATATATGATTTCATAAAAACTATCAAAGAAACCGATATATTAAAAGTAATTAATAATAAAAAGGATGTTAATGTAATATATTCTATTATTAAAAGATATTGTGCATATTATATATATTTAGGTATTGCATATAATTATACTAAAGGTAAAGATTTATATATTACCAATATTGTTGAATCTTCTAAAATGCAAAAAGATACAACTTATAATATTGATAATTTTTTTAATTCAAATAATAATTCAAAATTAATTTATTATTATAATATTATTCAAAATATAAAACAAGTTGCAGAATTTAAATCATTAGAAAAAATTAAAATAATTATGTTAAATAATCCTGTTAAATTTAAATCAACAACAGAATTTTTTAATAATTTAGGAACAGAATATATAATTAATAATTTTTTAATAAAAAATAATTTCCATAACATTATTAAAACTATTATTTTTAAAGAAATTTATCTGAAAGAAGAAAAATTAGAAATTAATCAAATACTAAATGAAATGGAACAAGAAGAAGGTGAATATAAATATATTGAAATTGTTGTATCAAATCATTTAAAAATTGTTGATTTTAATATTATTCAAAAATTTTTAGATATTAAACAATTAAAATATGGTTTAGCTGAAGATATTTATGATTATATAGAAGAAAATAAATATAAAAGTGATATAGTAGAAACCAATGAAAATATAAATTATTTATTTTCAAATGAAATATTAATACCAATATCAGAAGAATTTTTAAGATATCATAAAGATAATGAAATTTATAAATTTAATGAAAAATTAAATCAAACTAAAATAAAATATATTGTTAATAAAATGTCAATGGTTCAAAATTATTATTCAAATAATATTCAAAAAAATCCAAAATTAAAAAATGAAATTGATAGTTTTTTTTATAAAAATATTGATCCTAGAATGGCTATCTTATATAATGATAATGAAGAAATTAAAATTATTCAAAAATTAGAAGCATCTAATAATTCAGAAGATATTGAAAATTTAATAGAATTAGAAAATTATAGAAAATATGCTTATATTAATTTTAAAAATATTAATCATGATTATATTAAAATTAGACCAACTAAATCTATTGAAGCTATTCGTTCTATTAATTTTAAAAATAAAAAATCATCGTTTATTGAAACTAGAATATCTAATGATGATGTAGATATAAATATTGTAGGAGTAATATTTAATCCATCGGTATTACGAGAATTTAAAATACCATTAGAATGTTATAAAGTAAAAGATTTATTAAATGTAAATTTATTATCAAAAAATAAAAATGGTTTTTTAAATTTTATAAAATATTTCCAAGAAAATAAAAAAAATAATTTATATTATTGGTTATTTAATAATAATACTGATATACCAAATTTAGATAAATACTTAGATTACAATAAAAATGATGGAATTAATAATTTTAAAATAATGTTAATGGAAATTTATAATATTTGGATTAATCTAATAAAAAATAAATTTATGAATACAATAAATTCTAAAAAATATATTACCTTAAATGAATTAGACGATTTATTTCTTTATTATAAAAAAAAATATTATAATTTTGATTTAAATCCTGAACTAAAAAATAATATTACTTTTCAAATATTAAATACAAAATTACATGAATTAGAAATAACGGAAGATGAATTAGATAATATCATTCCTGGTAAAAATAAAAATGTTATTAAATTACCTGAATTTAAATCAAATAAAAATAATAAAAATGTTATTATTATTAATCAAGAACCAGAAAAATTTATAGAATTTGATTATGGTAATGCTATTTGTAATCATTATGTTAAATGGACTAATATTAATAAATTATCTAAATTAGATAAAGAAGATTTTAATCAAATTGTATTTGAATTTGTTAAAAAATATGTTAAAATTAATGAAGATGGTGATTATATTTGTAAATCTTGTAATGAAAGATTATCTATTGAAAAATTTGTTTATGAAGGAACTTATGTAAAAGAATTAGATCAATTTATGACTACCTCATTAGCAGTTAAACAAAATTTATATAATTTACCTAAATATTATGATTTAAAAAGATCAATAACTAATATTGAAAAAATAATAGAAAAAATAGCATATTTAACAAATATTACTTATTATTTAGGTAATGATTCAACTATAAAATTACATCGTAAAACATTAATAAAAGATATTATTGATATAATTTTATTACATACTAATTATTTAAAATTACAACCAAAAGATCGTATTGAAATAGCTGTTAAAAATTATAAAATTAATAAAAATTTAACTAATTTATTTTTCTTTCAATTAAAAGATGAGATATTTTTAACATCATCTACTGATACTGATTATTATAAAATTATTAAATATAATAATGTTTTAGTTTATATATTATTAAATATTATATTAGAATTAAATACTGGACAAATATTAAGTTTAAAATCAGATAAAAAATGTAATTACTTTTTCTATTTAAAATATGGTGAAAGTTTTTTCAAAGATTTATATTTACGTATTAATGAAAATGAAATTATTAATATAAATAATATTCCATTATTATGTTATTGTTTATATTATTTTAGTTGTATATTAACAGATAATAAAGTTTGGAAAAATGTTTATAAGGAAGAAGAAGAAAAGAAATCAGATTTTAATATTAATACCCAAAAAACTATTATTCATACAACTATTGATTTAATTAATTCTATTATGGAAGCAAATTTAGAAAAAGAAAAGAATTATTTATATGAAATTATTGCAACCAAATTTATAATAAAAATAAAAAATGTATTTAGTGATAAGAAAACATTAGATAAAATTAATGAAACAATAAATAAAAAAATAGTAATTGATAAAGAAAATAATAAAGTAGCTTTTATAAGTAAAAAAATAAATTATATTCCAATAAAAAATGATATATCATTTAATTTTATAAATAATACTGAATATTGTTTAAGTACAAAAAAGATATTAAATAAAGTTAAATTTCAAAAAGATAATAATACAATAAATTCATTAACCAATTGTCCGGATGGTCAATTTCATGAATGGGAATTTAAAAATAATGATTTAATTTGTAGATTATGTAATCAAAAATATTCATTTTTAGTTGGTGAAAAAAATACTAAAAAAATGAAAGATGAAAATTATTATAATAAATTAAAATTAAATTTTATTAAAACATTAACTAAAAAATATTGTTTAACTGGGGATATGCATCAAATAGATCCTAATACTGGTATTTGTTCATTATGTAATATTAATCCAAATACTTATAAATATACAATTGATGATTTAAAAAAATTAGAAAATATATTAAATGATAGAGAAGATGATATTATTCAAACTAATTTTAAATATATAGAAAAACAAGAAAAAGAATCAAAAGAAATAGAATTATCTAATCAAGATTTTTATGCTAGTTTTGAAAAATATTATAATAAGGAAATGAATAAATATCAAAATAAATTAGAAAATTATATAATAGATTTTGTAAATAAATTAATTGATATTTTAGGACCAAAAATTAAAATAAATAATAAAACAATATATATTAAAGAAACTTTATATATAATTGATCATAATTATTTAGGTAATAATTTAAAACAACCATTATATATATTAAGTAATGAAAATATAATATTACAATCATATAATAATACATTA
>Ga0136644_10003500_pt1 | contig 11757 bp, 16 predicted proteins | sample C_130820_EF_Meta_FD_94780 | JGI IMG/M metagenome (GOLD analysis project Ga0136644, IMG submission 94780) | Freshwater microbial communities from Lake Croche, Canada to study carbon cycling - C_130820_EF_MetaG (v2) (version 2) | ecosystem: Environmental > Aquatic > Freshwater > Lake | place...
ACCGTGGGTCCGGGCATGGCAGGGATTCTCAGGGGATGTTTCGGTGACGGTCTGTTCGCTGTGTTGTTTCGATGCAACCAGACTGCCAGAAGCATAGATCGGTCAGCAGCAGGTTCGCAACGACATCAAGGATGGACGCTCGGTCCCAGGAAAATGGTACGCCGTCACGATGGCCCCATGCACCTTGCGTGAGGGGAACGAACGCCCTGATCAGTGGCGGACCATTGTCGTCAGTCGCGGGCAGGAAGTTCACCGTCGGCGCGGTCGCCAAGTTGCCGCAGCAGGGCGGCGGAGACGCCGAAGGAAAGGGTTTCCACAGCGCCATCCGCCATCCCCACCACCACGGCACCGGGGTGAGCGCTGCCGAAGCCCCCCACGAAGAGCGGATCCCCCGGAACGGTAGCGTCGCGGAATGTATCGGGTGCGTCAGGAAAGGAGTCGGGGGAGTGGCGCTCGAGGGCAGATGTGTTGCGCAGCGTGGCACGCGTCCCCGAGGCCCAGCCGAGGTCAACCGCGCTGCCAAGCCGCTCGCCGATGAGCAGCGTGCTCGAGGAGCCGTCGGTGATATCGGAGAAGCGGATCCGGCTGTCGAGAAAAAGGATGCCCCGGTTGTCGGTATCGATCGGGGCTTCGACATCGTTGTGGCAGCCAGCGTAGCTGGACACAGCCACCCTGCTGCCATCGTCGCCCGTGCGGGTGGGCTCCGTTGGGGAGGAAGGACAGACGAGCAAACGGATTTCGCACTCACGCACGGCGCGATTCGATGGGGCGTAGACCCCGTCCTCGGCGGTGAAGTGCCGGGCGAGTCGTGTCGGCTCCATGTAGGGCAGAATCTGCACGATCCAGCCGACATGATGCCCCTCGGGAAGGTTGCGAATCGGCCCTTGATCGCCAGAGACTCCGGCGGGAAATGCCTCATTGGCAAACTCATAGTGGTGCAGGGCCAGGCCGATCTGAACCGTGTTATTCAAGCAGACGCAGCGCCTGGCCGCCTCCCGGGCCGATTGCACCGCCGGCAGCAGCATGCTCACGAGCGTTGAAATGATCGCGATCACCACCAGCAGTTCGACGAGCGTGAACCCCCGGCGGTGAGTCGCCCGGTGGCCCGGAGCAGCAGTGATGGAAACGGTATGGGTCATGGGAGAGACTCCTGGGCAGGGGTGGCAGAGGATGGAGGGGCAACAGGGATTGCGGGGGCAACTGTGCTGGACGGAAAAGCAGCAGGCATGATCGTGCGCGAGCGGCGGATCGTGAGCGGACCTTCGAGCGGATACTCCACGACGATCTGGAGCGATGCTCCACTGGCAGCGGCCGGGGCGAGCGTGATGCGAGCGGAGCCGGCGAGATCAGCAGGTGGCAGCAGGATCACGTCGTCTATGGGGGTTCCCGCGGCCAGCCGCCGCTGGCCAAGGTCGGCCGCTGCCGCAAGGAGACGCTCCACCTGCCGCAGGTCGCGTTCGGTTCGTAGCGCCCGGTGAGTGAGACCCGCAGTCCGCAGCATCGCCAGCGCGAGCATCATCGACACCGCCATGCAGACGAGCGCCATCACCATCACGCTTCCCCGGCGGGGATGGCTTCTTTCGGCGAGACGCCGCGAGCGTATTTGCCCGATCATGGCAGGTCTCCCACGGGGAGTGGCACGGCCGGGGCGGGCAGGAGCGCGGCGCTGATCGTGATCGCTGGCCGTGGCCGCAGTGGGCTGCCTGCAGTTGCCGCAGTCGCCCCTGCGACTCCGCTACCCAGAAGCGTGACGAGCCGGCCGTTTTGATGTGCGGCCCATGACACGGACTGCCGAAAGAAAAAATCGTCTTGGGTGAGGCCCCGTGCGACGGCGGTTTCGATCCGCACCAGTCCCGTTCCTTTCCGCCGGTAGACCACGCTGCCGGCCGGCCCCTCGATCCTGACGAGGTCTGCCTCGGCCGCGGCATCGGGGGAACAGGTTGCCGAGAGCCCCGCATGGATGTCAGCCCGAAACTGCCGGGCGAGTCTGAGGGCGGTGCGTTCCTCGGCGACGGCGGTCCGCGACCGAGACTCCAGCGAAAAACTCTTGTGAACGAGCCCGGCAGCCGCGGCAGTCACGAACGAAGCGGCCGACATGGCGGCGACGAGTTCGAGCAGTGAGGCGGCACGGCGGCGATGAGAGAGGGTACGCAGGTTCATGGCGATACCTGCATCTGGGACGGAGAGATTGGGAGCCAGGTGATCAGCGCCAGCGGATGATCGTGGCGGCCTGGGGAATTCCAGGAGAGCGACAGCACGATCGGCTCGCCGAGAGGCGACGCGGCACCGCGGCTGGCCTGTAGCCGCGCGCCGGGCAGGTGGTCTTGCACCGCCGGCGAGACGGCCAGCGTGGCGAGGTGTTCTGCGACATCCCCGCCGGCCACGACAGCGAGCTGCTCGGCCTGGTTTGCCAGTTCCTCCAGCGCGATCCGTTCCCGCCGCGACTCTGCGACCAGCCGGGCATGCCTGACGAAGAGCGGTGCGATCGCCGCGAGTGCCATGCTGATCAAGCTGGCTGCCGCGATCACCTCCAACGTGGTGAAGCCGCGGCGTCGCTTCCACGCCACTGCGACTGGTCGCGCATGCGGAGCGAGCGAATCATCGCGGGGGGCGATGCGGCACAGGGCCATGGAGGGCTTGCCCCACGGAACATTAACTGAGGCCATGCATGATCTCCGTAAGGAAGGCAAAGACGGCGAGCGACTGGAGCAGAACGAGCAGTCCCATCGCCATTACGACGCAGGGCACGATCGCCTCACTAAGGGCGGCGAACCGGCGGCGCGACCTGGCCCGCCGGGCGGCTGCCACCCGCTCGACTGCGGCGGGTGCATCGCGGCCGGCTGCATCGATCACAGTTGCTTCCGGAGGAGCGATCATGCCTGCTGCTGCGAGGCGGCTGCCGAGTGGGCCAGGCTGCTCGAGCGTTTTGAGCATCTTTGCCACCTGAGGATCGACCTGGCACTCGGCGAGCCCCGCCGCGGCCTCGGAGGCAGGATGGCCGCCGGCCTCGGCGACAGCGATCGAGTCGAGAGCGGCAGCGATCCGCCGCGATCGGGCCAGCGGCCGCGTGAGCAACCGCCGCAGCGCCGGCGAGAACCGGATGACGACTGCGACGGCCAGCAGGCCGAGCGGAATCCACAGGATCCGGATCAGCCAGCGACTGAGCGTTATCCCGAGCAGAAACGAGGCCGGAGCAGCGATGGACAAGTCGCGGAGTATTGCCTGGAGATTGGGGGTGATTCTCAGCGTCAGGAATCCCGCCAACGCGAGCATCATGAAGGACGAAACAACGAGGAAGCCGACCACGCTGCGAAACGTGTTGCCGAACGTTGGGTCGAGCAGATCATCGCCAGCGACCGCGGTCTGCACGACAGGTCCCAAGAGGCCGATCCGCGTGCCGAAGGCGAGGGCCACGGCATGGTCATCCTGCACCAGTCCCGGCACGCTGGCGACCGCCTCTGAGGCGGTCGCTCCCTGCCGCAGGAGACGGGCGGCCCTTTCCAGGCGTGTGCCTTGACCACCCCGGCTGTCTTCGGCCCAGGCGTCGAGCATCGTCGCCGCCGGCACGCCCGCCGCCGCCGCCGCCGCTACCAGCCGCACCACGGCAGCGCTCTCCGCGCGGGTCGCCCACGTGGAGGCGGTCTGTCGCCAGTGACGGCGGAGCGTGCGGCTCATACGGTGGAAGAGGCTGTCGGGCATGTGGGCGATGACTGGCTAGGTGAGGGCATTGACGAGGTTGACTATCGGCATGAGGCAGGACACGGCGATGAATCCGACGAGCAGGCCGACGAAGCTGATCATCACCGGGCCGATGAACCACTGGCTCACGCTCAGCGAATTGCGAGCCTGGTCCTCGTGGCAATCGGCCACGGCGTCGAGAAGCACCGCGGCTGTTCGCGGGGCGAAGTCGAGGGCGGCGACGGCGGCATACGACAGCGGCCGGCGGGGAACTGCGGCATTGAGCCCTCGGGCGGCGACAGCACGGCTGGCAAGCGTGATCGATTCATCGACAAGAATCTCGGCAGCCACGAGGCGGGCGAGGCACCGGGTGAACCGCGCGGCCGTGGCAGAACTGCTGGCCGACCAGCGTGCCGCCAGCCAGAGGCTGATGGTGCCGAGACCAACCATCACGAGAGCCGGCTGCCAGACGCTGGCCATGAACGGCCCGACGCTGAAGGCGATGCGGGTGATCAGCGGCACTTTCTGCCCAAAGTCCTCAAGGGTCGATTGAATCATGGGGAGCAGGGTGCTCGACAGCACGGTGAGGAGTGCCAGGCAGGCCGATACAAGCGCCAGCGGATAGATGACCACCATCCACCCCTGCTCCGCTGCACGCGGCGGCGAGGTGGCCGTCTGGAGCAGCCGCGCTGACAGTCGGAAGTCGCCGGCGGCCGTTGCGAAGAGCGGGATCCAGCAGACGATCGCGTTGCTGGCGGCAGCAGTGGCCTGCTGAATGTCGCCGGTCTCCAGGGCATCGGCCATCCTCAGCCATGGCGGCTGCTCCCGCGGGGGCAGCTCTGCAGCCAACAGCCGCACGAAGGGAGCCGTTTCGCGGTGCCGGGCGAGGGCTTGTTCGACATGCTTTGCGATCACTTCAGGAGTGCGGCGGTTGGCCGGGCGGTTCATGGCTGCCCCCGGTGGCCGATCGGCGTGTGGGCGGCGGCGAGTGACTCAAAGAGGCTGGTAAGCGGTCGGAAGAGGGCCAGCCCGTAGCAGAGCACGGCGATACCGGCGATCAGGCTACCGACCACGGGCACAAGCCGCCGCACCGAGCGGCGGTGGCGATCGTCGAGCGAGCGATAGAACCCGGCTGTCGCCCGCAGAAGGGCAGCCTGCTCGTCGATGTCGCCCGGCGACTGGGCAACGCTGACGAGGGCCGGCGTCGAACTGGCCAACGTGGGATCGAGATCGGCGACGATTCCTCGCGATAGTCGGTCGCTGGCGGCCGGGGTGCAGTCGCAGGTGGTGAGTTCGGCCAGCACGTCGCACTGGGCAGCGGCTGCCGCGTTGCGGCCGCTCTGTCGGCCCAGGCGAACGATCCAGAGGGCCAGCCCGCCTGCGGCGAGCAGCGCGGCAGTCGCGAGTGCCACGTCGAGCGGGCCGAGACCAAACGGCAGGGTCTGGGACGTGGGAATCGGGGGTTCGAGGAACGAGTCTTCGACCCCCTGCATGAGGCGATCGTTGGTGAGCGTTGTCCAGAGGATGCCGAGGAGGGCGAGGCCGCAGACGAATGCAGGGTAGAGCAGCGCCATCCGGAAGTGTGCCCGGTCGTCGCGGGCCGTGGCGCGAGCCTCCTCGATCACCCCCTGCAGCACTTCGCGGTCGGCCCCGCAGGCCGCAGCCTCATCGAGTGCTTCAGAGCCTGTCGAGAGCTCGTCCATGGTGGTCCAGATTCCGGGGAGAGTTCACCGCTCCACGAAAAGGACGGATCCAACGCCAAAACCTTTTTTTGCGGTCGCTTTGATCGATTCACGGGCCGCGCCGACTGGCCGCAGTCGGGTGTCGAGCAGCGTGACGGGCCCGCGTCGGCCTTCCGGTGACGGACACATCGGTGTAGCTGAAAAGCCTAAGGCCGCTCGCCGTGTTGGCGGAGATACCACCAGCAGGAGTCGGCCAGCGGTGACCGCGGGCCGGCCTTCGCCCAGCCCCCGGCGGCATTGATGATGCGGTCGAATGGGAGGCCAATACCGCCAACCAAAATCGCCACGGCCAGTCCTGCCGCCACTGCCGAGAGCGACGCCGAGATCAGCGACCGACGGTGCTTCTGCCTCACGACATGCGGCTCCGGCGGAGGCAGTGGAATACCGCCGTACCAGCCTCGGACGAGATCTTCGATCGCGATCGCCGCGCCGGCGGTGCGACGGGCATCGACGTTGTATTCAAGCCCCGCAATGGCGCGGTCGGCGGCATCGGTGACCGACTCCCCCGAGAGCCACAGGCTGATGTCCTGCGCCAGACGATCATGAGAATGGCTCATCGCTTGCCCTCCACAATGGTCGCCAGGCTGGCCCGCAGCAGTGTGCGGGCCCGGTGGATGGCATTGTTGACTTCGGCGTATGAAAGCGAAAGCGTCTCGGCTGCGTCACGGTAGCTGAAGCCCTCGCAGACGGTGAGCAGGAAGCAGGCCCGTTCGCGGTCGGGGAGTTTGCCCACGGCGACCGCCACGAGGTCATCCGTTTCGCGGTTGGCGGCCGTCGCGGCTGGCGAAGGCACGCTCCGGGGCTCCACCCGCCTCACTCGTCGATCCTCCGCCTGCCGTACCCGCCGTTGATCGATACACAGCCGGGCAACCGTTTTGACGAGATAGGGACCGAAGAGGTCTTCAAGGGGATAGCGACTGCGGTGTTCGAACAGCCGCCCGAAGGCCTCCTGCACCACGTCCTCGGCGAGATGGCGGTCGCCGAGGAAGGCGGCGGCGAACCGCAGCACCCGCGGCTGGTGCGTCGCGACCAGCGTGGCAAACGCCTCGGGCGGAAGCGACCGCGTCAGCCGACCGTCCGGCTGCTCAGCCGCCGTGGAGTCGGACGGGCTTTGGGGGTGAGTCATGCGTCGCTCCCGTGAAGGCATTGAGTGCGGCGGATTCTACATCCGCGTTGCAACTTGTGTCGCCGAAACTTAGCCACATCGACGCGAATCGAGACTCAGCCATTTCGACTGGGTCAGGCATTCAAGATCGAGCGAATCCCAGCCCTTCATTGCGATGGGGCGATTCGGAAAATCCGATGGCGCAACGATTGCCGAACAGCCTTGCGTGCTCGACTCTTCCGCAGTCTTCGCCATCTGCTCCAACTGGTTGGCCAGCCACCGGAAGCCTTCCGGCGTCCCTGCCACGACCAATTTGGTCTGCTCTACCTCTTCCACCGAATCCTCCATGCGGACCGATATTCGCTCTGTCGAAAAACGGAGACTGCCCTCGGCCAGGTCCGACAATTTGCTGCCATTGCCCATTGAGGGTCCTCTCGTTGTTGCTCTTCCCAGAACCTGTTTCGAACGATGGGTCGCGTCCAATGAGTTACTCGCTTCAAGGGTCCAGCTGTCACCGCCCCCCTTGAACGGCACCCGATTCAAATAAGGGTCTTGCCCTCCGGAGCTGTCACCGCCTGATCCAGTGACTGGTTCTGTTCACGTGGTGGGCTCAGGGGAGTACCGCAAGACTTGGGGTTACAAATCTCGGTACGCATCGCACTTCGCCGCAGTTGGCACAAGGATCGCCTCCGCTTGGCATCGGCGTGGCCCTGCAGTATTTGCAGATGTTCTCCTGCACGAACCACTGTTCGTTGTTGATGGTGTCGCGAAGGCTCGCAAGAAGATCTTGAATCTCGGTGTGGGCCTCCGCGCTGTTTGCAACTGCAAGCAGTAGATTCTCACGCATCGGAACCAACTTCTTGTCGTCACCCCACGACTGCGGTGTCACCACCGATTTGATAAGGTCGACGAGCGATTCGAAGTCGGGGGCCGCGTCTCGCCCTAGGCCTCGCCATGGGGTGACCAAGTCCTCCACGGGATAATACCGCGTGATGACGGGCGATTCATCGCCAAGCGTCGCAGGACGCTTCATCGCATGCCCGACGCACAGCGAGAGCACGTTGGTGACAACGAACAGAGCTACCGTCGCCAGCATGTATTTCTTGTTCATCCATCGGCTCCGTGCAGTGCTGAACGTCCGTGTTCCCGCCCCCTCCCGCGTGTATCGTCGTAGCGGACACCTGAACCGTTGTCAAAGGCAGCGTGCGGACATTATCCGCTCCCAACAGAACGTTCCCGATCAGTGGCTTGCGACGGATGGATCGTCCACGCCGCTGGGCGTATCACGAGCCCGCTCCATAGCCCGGTTTCGTGCGCTTCTTCACAGGCCCTGAGACGACCTCTCTTCCGGAGGCCTTCTCTCTCTCACGCAGGCGCCGCCGAAACTCAGCCACGTCGCCGCCGCTGGCTTCCAGAAGGCGCTGGCGCACCTCGTGGATTTCAGCTACCACGGGATCCGCGTAAAGCGATTCAACCAGCATCGGAGAACTCCTCGGGCGTGACGATCAGCGGCGGAAACCCTTCGGCTCTGAGTGTCTCGTACAGAGCCGGCAGCAGATCCGCATTTGCGATGTGCTTGCAGTTCCACGTCAACAAGTAGTCTACGCCAGCGGTGGCAGCCATGGCGACATGCAGAGCATCCGCCGTCGCTTTTGCAGGAAGTAGATGGCGGGCGACGAGAAGATCGGCGAGCCGGTCAGCTTCAGCCGATTCGCCAAGGAGCGGCAAGCCTTCAAGCAGGCAGAGGCGGTCTGCTGCTGCCGCGGGATCGCCCGCTCCAGCTTCATCAAGCACTAGCTGGCTGATGTAGAGGTCGAACCCCTCGCGACGCTGCTGCCACCAGCGCCGCGTCAACTCCTGGCGGGCTTCGAATACGACGTTGGAGGCCGATCGGGCGGTCAGGTAGCCGACAATCGAGGTTTCGACGTAAATCGCACTCATATTGACGGCACTGCGTCCATCGCTCGTTTTGCCACGTCTCGAACGCCAGCCGATGTGTGTGGCGAATGCATTATTGAGTTGATTGTGGATGCATTCGCAAGGTAGTTGACAGCAGTCGCCACGCGGCGAGGAGCAATGCCGATCCTGCAGCCATGCCGACGGTCATCGCGAGAATCAGTTTTCCCGTTGGAAAATTGGCGTGAGCGACCATCACGAGTCCTTGCCCAAATGTGATGAGCCCGACGACGCCAAGGGCCAAGCCAAGGAGAACGCGGATCACGATTACTACTATTTGAACCATTTTGGCCTCCGTTCTGCGGCTGTTGATGCAGTGCTTTGATGACGACAATCGTGTTCGGTGTGACTGGCCCCCATGAATGCCGCCAGATTCTATACGAGAATGTTACCCCGACATTCCGGAGGGGCATTGGTGTGCCAAACAGTTTCTTGTGATCGATCGGTGTCCTACTTCGGTTCGTCTCGTTCAAACTTGAAATGGGCCACGTACACCAACGTTTTCCCGTCCGGCGACCAACACTGGTCGCGGTTGTTCGTGGCCGTCTGGCCGGCCACGAGGCTGGGGATCGAATCCTTGGTCGGATCAAACTCGAACAGCTGGGAACGACCTGTCGGTGCGGAAAAGGCCGTAAACACGACTCGCTTCCCGGATGGATGCCAGGCGACGTCCCTGTTGTTGTTGCGTCCGACGCTCAAGATACGAACGCCGACACGGTTGGCGTCCTGCTCTGCTTCGGGTAGCTGAAGCGCCTGCACCACCAACGCAGTCTGTCCGTGTGGCAACTGGACGACCCCACACAACGAACGGCTGTCGGGGCTCCACGCCATGTTCCAGCCCCACTGGAGAGTCGAGTCCTGCTCGTACACTTCGCCTGTGGCCACGTTCTTGACGATGAGGGCGCCGCCGCGCGAGTACGCCCAGTATTTCCCATCCGGCGACCATTGGATGCCCCAGCCCGCCTCGTCGATGAGTTCCCGCTCTTCGGTTGTGAGGTCGAGAACGAAGATGCCCCGTGGCGCGTAGCACGAGAATGCAAGTCGCTTGCCGTCGACGGACCAACTCGGCATGGCGCCGTTGCCCAAGCACTCAAGATCGGTGCCGTCAGGCTTCACCGTGAGCAGTTCGGTTCCCTCGAGGCCCGACCCGGGGCTGTTCCCGTCGAATGCGATCAAGTCACCGGCCGGGGAGACGGCGGGTGATCCGAGGTTTGGATGAGATGGCACGTCGCAGAGGGGCCTGAGGCGTTTGCCGTCGTGCGACAGGAGCATCAGCATTTCGGGCTTCGCCATCCGGAACACTTCGGAAACGCCGCTGGCTTCGGCGGGGCCGGCTTGGTCACGAAGGCCGTCCGCATCATTTCCACTCGTTGTTTCTTGGGCACCGGAAGGGGCGGACACGCACGATGCAATCAGCACAACGATCAGCCCGCCATACAAATGTCGACTCATGGTCGTCTCCTTGAATGTGGAGGTGAATAAAGTATTTCCGGGGGCGACTGGCAAATCTGTGGTCCACGAATCTGACGGCCCTCTTGGTGAGCTGGTATTTCAACAGTCCGCATATCCGCCCAGTCCTGCTTGTCATCGCGCCGAGTGATCCGCAGCGATGACCCTTGCAAGTCTCTGAATAGCCTCGGCCTGTGCCGGCGAACCACACCCCCAAGCAACTGCTTCACCCACTTTCCGCAGTGTAGCCACCCGTGTTGGGGGATGCTACTTCAGCCGGCCTCGAACAGGTCGATGTCGCTCGGGAAGCCTCTGCCCAGCTACCGGCCCTGCATGGTTAACAACCCGGCTGGTACCAAGTTGGGGGCAGGTCACTTGCGGTGGAGCAGCAGGTCGTACTCTGCGTGACTCCCGATCCAGAGCCAAACAATCTCTCCGTCCCGCTGGGTTCCGAGAGCGCGATGGTGCAACCCTACGCGGGCTGACCAAAGCCTACCGATCCGCTTGTAGTGGAGGGATGGGTGTCGCGGGTCCTGCAGCAACATCTGGTAGCCACGGTCGGCGAGTTGCTGAATTTCTTGCGGTAAAGCCCTATAGAGACGCCAGAACCGTGGGCTTGCTCGGTGCTTCATCGATCGGTGCAGCGCCCCGCGTCGAGATCATCGAGGGCCTCGTGGATCAGCCAGTCGAGCCGCCCTGCCGCTTCGTCTTCCGCAATCTGGCGTTCCCACGCAGCGGCATCAAACTCCGCGTACCAGGCGCGAAATGTAGCCATCTCATCGGGCGACAGTTGCCGGATAGCTGCTTCGATTTCTTCGACGGTACTCATGGACGCTAGTATACCGCCCGCCGCCAACGCCGCCAACGGTTCTTCTCTGGGCCGACAAGCCGTAATTAGGGAGGAAACGGGCGACTCGCCTATTCACACGACCGCCGAACCCGAACGCGTTGTGGCGAGAAACAATTCCAGACCGTCCAGATCGGCCTGCGTCAGCCAGATGGTCGTGGCCATGGTCTTCGCGACACGTGGATAGAGATAGACGACCCTGCACCCGCGTCTGTCGGCGAATCGGCAATCGACGCTCGTAGCATCCGGGCACTGCACGGCACACTTTCAGATCGCATCGGCCAGATCCGTGGCAGTCCTGGGCTGAATAATCGTTGCGTGCACTGCAACCAAGTGGGGGCTCTCGACCTCAAGGAAACAACAGCCTTCGACGGGAGCATGCCCCTCAATCCAGCATGACGATGCGTGCTCGTGCCCGATAACGATTGGCCCGCACTCATCCACTCGCATCAAATGAGGGCCGCTATACAGCCCGTCAGCGTTGATGGACTGGACGGCCGGATTCTCCAGCCGTCATGAAGGTGCGAATGGCTCCGTGTAACGGGAAACTCGCGTATTCTAGGGTGCTCATCTCCCTGTTTTCTCCAGGGCTTTCGAAGCATTCGGCCCTGGATTCGCTCTGTGAAGGCGGTGCCAATTAAGGGGGGCGGGTCAGTCGATCGCATCGCCTATGTGCGGGACGGTCGACACCTCGACTTCGAACCGTTCGGGTTTTTTTCGGCGACGGTCGATCGGCCGCTGCAAATCGATGGATCAGCCTGCTGTCCTACTTCGCCGTAGCCCCGGCCTCGCGATAAGCCTGCACTGTGGCCAAGTCTTCGCTTACCTTGATGGTGCGTGGATGATCTGGGCCAAGGGTCTTCTCCAAAATCAGCAAGGAATGCTTATAAAGAGGCTCGGCTAGGTCGTACTTACCTTGGGTGGCATAGAGATCCCCAAGGTTGCACCACGCCTTGGCTGTGTCTGGATGACCTGCGCCA
>Ga0136644_10003502_pt1 | contig 11755 bp, 13 predicted proteins | sample C_130820_EF_Meta_FD_94780 | JGI IMG/M metagenome (GOLD analysis project Ga0136644, IMG submission 94780) | Freshwater microbial communities from Lake Croche, Canada to study carbon cycling - C_130820_EF_MetaG (v2) (version 2) | ecosystem: Environmental > Aquatic > Freshwater > Lake | place...
TACAAAAGTATTTTAGGTTTTCAAAAATGGACAAAAAAAATGTCCAAAAATGAAAATCCGAAAATACTTTCTCAAAGAAAAAAGCAAGGTTTTTAAATAATAAATCAAAAAAGCTACTTAAAGAACTTTTAAATAATAAATCAAAAAAGCTACTTAAAGAACTATATTGCTTAAAAATAGGGGCACAATTTGGGCGACTTATTAACGAAATTGATACCTTTGCCAGACATCATTATAGTCAAACTTATTCATCAAGATCGTCATATTCATCTTCATCATCCGTCTCAATATCTGACGCAAAATATGACGCAGTTCTGCACCATGGGCAGTCATTTTTGTAAACTGACTTGTAGCAATCTACGCATAATTCATGACCACAATGCAGATCAATATTTAGTTTTGTTTCATAACATATATTGCATTCACAAATATTATTTAATTTTGTAAATAACCTCACTTTATTATTAAATATCACAACATCAGGAATATTTTGTAATTCTTTAATCATATTTTTCACTTTTTCTGTAGGATTTTCCACTTTTTCTAATATACATAACAATCTAAATTGATTTATTTTTAAATCAAATAATGGTTTTTCATCACTAAAATCAAGTGCAAGTAAATAATATTTCAAGAAATTGTATTCATAATTATTTTCTATATAATACTCTGCCATAATAGCAGCAGCTTCAGCGGATTTATAATTTGTAATCAAAATATCATAATATTTTATCATTAATGTATTATTTTTAATTTTTTTATAAAAATCCGCCAAATTATATAAAATATCATTATCTTCAGGGTCTAATTCTAATGCGTCTAAATAATATTTTTCAGCAATCTCTAGCTTGTTAGATTTGCCTTCATAATATAAGGCTAATAAATGAAAAGCAAATGATGAATTGTTATTCATTTCTATTGCTGTTTTTAAATAGCATTTTTTAGTCTTATTATTGTGACACCTTGTTGATAACATACAATTCATATTGCATAAACCATTCAAACCAATAAATTCGTCTTGTTCACTTGACATACTTTAACATTTATATGTTATTTTTTATTAATGTTAAAATCTTTCAATTTTTTATTATTAAAATTGTACAATAATTATATCGTTAAATTTCTATTTCTCGAACAGCATGAGTGTAAACGTTTATTTCCCATTCAAAATCATCATTATAACCTGTTATTCCCTCAGTTATTTCAAGACGAATATCTAATATTACATTAAACCAATATGCAGATGTATCTGGCGTAGAGTCTAATTGTAGCCTAAGGCTACAATATGCTGTAAAACTAATAAGCTCAATGTCAATAGAATATTTGTATGAAGGAAAAGGAAATATAATTCCATATATAGAATTTTCAATAGGAGCATAAGTTGTTATTGCTTGTAAAGGAAATACAAAAGGTATTGTACCTATGCCGTTAAGTTGAACATCCACTTCAATATTACAATCGCAATATTGTATGTAATTAGTGAATAATTGTTTTAATGGTGCTCCTACACCTAAACTAATATCACTTGCAGGAACTTGTAGTTTTATAGGAAAAGAAGATTTCACATAAATAACCATATCAGGAAAAAGTGGTATAGAAAAACCAGGAATAATGACTATACCAAATTCTTCAACTGGAGGAACTACTAATGTATAACCATCCACTTGAATATTACCACTAATATCTATAATATATTTTTTATTTATTCCCTCACCTTGTGCTAGTGGGAAATAGGAAAAAGGATTCCAACCTTCTTCTGAATAAAAATAAATAAGAACAACACCAGGACTTCCATCCTCACCTTTTGTTGCAGAAATTGTACCATAATCTCCATTAGTACCTTGATAACAACCTGTACCTCCTTTTCCACCTTTACAAAATTTACCCTCCCCAGTACCATCATAAAATGTTACTGATGTACCTGGACCAGGGTCACCACCATCTTTTCCAGGTTGGTTTGTTTTCCAACATGCTGCGCCACCACCACCACCACCACTACCACTACCATTAGACCCAGTTGTACTATTTTTATAATCACTGCTGTATTCACCATTATCTTTAATTTTATAAAAAGTTATACCGCCAACACCACCAACACCATTTCCATTAATATCATTAGCACCAACACCACCAGTTGTTTGTTGTTCACTACCACCTTTATTATCTGCATCCCCACAAAAAAAACTAGAACCACCCTGTGAAGATGTATTAGGAGCATCATTACCCTTTGATGCTTGTATAGTTGTATTTGAATAACTAATAGTTGAAGGTTCACCAACACCTCCTACATTTATTTTAATAAACATACTATCAACAGAAACAAAAGAACCAGATTTAACTTCACCACCACCTCCTCCACCACCACCACCATTTTGCGGTACAGGACATGTATCCGTTTCTCCAAAGGATGAAGCAACACCACCATATCCTCCACCTCCACCTATTACATAATATAATTGGATGTTTTGAATAGGTATTGAAAAACCATATTTACCAGGTGTATTAAAATAATAGTAGTAATAATTATTAGGAGATACACCAGTAATAGGATTAGTTTTTATATAACCAATAGTTTGGGTATAATCCATTATATCGTCCGACATTTATATTTATTTTATATTTATTTTATATTTATTTTATATTTATTTTATATTTATTTTATATAATATAAGTATATGCCTAATAATGGATCATTACCTAATATGCAAATGGCGAATTGGATTAGAAATTTTGTGAGTAATCATCCGCAACGTTCAATACCACAACCAGATTATAAATTAGATAATGAATACAACTATAAAAATTATACTATTTTAAGGAAGAGTCCTAAATCGGATGAAAATACACTAATTTTAATAGGCAATTTTAATCTTATCAATTTATTTACAAAAAATATACAAGTAATTTATCTCGATGATTTTGGTAATAAAACAAATATATCAGACTTTACGTTTAATTATATTGATGATATATTAGAAATAAATTTAGATAGTAGTTATTATAGTTATGATGCAATTACAATTATCGTAATTATAAATAAAGAATATAAAGGAGTAAAGATAAATGAAACAATTACAAGTTTCTATAATAAAGTTTATATACCCATTGTTTTGAATGAGGATACACAAAATTTTTTAGATAAATTAAGAATCCTAAAAATGTAAATAATCTCAATAATTGATTTCTTTAAGTCTCGTGTTTACGGATTCTAATTAATAATTATTAAGGTTACTTTTATAAACTGACATGTTTTCTGAATTAATATATTGTTGTATTAATTTAACAGATTTTGCAGAAGTGCAAGGAATCGCGCAATTAATTTGTGGTGTCGGAACATAGCGTATTGTAGACAAATATGATATACATCTTTCTCTAGCATAATTTACAGCAAGATTACCATCAGTTATACCTTTATCATTATTAGGTGTATCTTCAAATGATATAGTTAATGTTGCATTTGTAGCAGGTATTAGAATGTTAACAGGAATATCATTATTATATGCATTAATTATACGTGGAATATTACTAATAAAATCAAAACTAGTCGAAGTACAAGGTGTTGTCATTATATGTATATACTTATATATTTCTATATTTTTATATTTTTAGCCGTAAAACTTACTATATAAAAACCTTTCTAAATATACAATTATGTCATTTGTATATTTATTAGTATCTACAAGTGGCGCCACTTATGTAGGTGCAACTATTGACTTGGACCGGCGTCTTAAACAGCATAATAAAGAGCTAGCAGGTGGCGCACATGCAACAGGTGTAAAAGTAAAACAAGGAGAGAATTGGATACGTGCCGCCCATGTATCTGGATTTCCAGACTGGCAAGCTGCCCTACAATTTGAATGGCGTTGGAAACAAATATCACGTAAATTATCTCTTAAAATAAATCCATTAGAGAGAAGATTAAAGGCACTTAAAACTCTTCTTGAATTACCACAATCCACAAGTAAAGCAAAACCATATGCAGAATGGTGCACTCCACCAGAAGTTCATTGTGAAACACCTGATGCAGAGAGAATCTATAATAATTTTATTTTAGAACAAGTTCCTTCATCTCTCTAAGTTCATCTTTTTGTTTTTGAATAATATTTTTTGCGATTTTAGCAATATTATAATTGTCGGTTTTCTTCAAAATCTCTTCGCTGGTTAAAATGGCCATCGAATGATGCTCAATCATGCCATTTAAATATTGTTTGTCATTAATTGCCACTTGGTTTCTGTATAAATACACAAACAAGGCAACGAAGCCAATAATAAACGCGTATTTGGAAGCACTCACTATGCCATATTGCATGTCGTGCATGCCGACCTCAATAAGAACCATAGAGAGACCCATAATGACGGCTAAATAAGCCTTACCTATATTGTTGGTAATATTGGTTACAGAATCTACCATAATGGGAGGCATGGCAAAATATTGGATGAAAAAACTGAATACAAACATGATAATTATGGTATGTAGAATTTTCATTTTATATTAGCTTTAGAAAAATAAATGGTTTAATGTCTTCTAGTAACACGACGTCCTTTTTTACCTTTTGTTTGCTTTCTATTTTTATTACGTTTTAGCTTGCGAGTTTTGCGTTTAAGTTTATGAATGGAATGTCTTTTTCGATACCCTCCCTCTGCATCTTCTATTAAAAGTTGTCCTCTAACAGGTTTAGAACCAAAAAGTTCCTTTCCAAAAAATATTATAGCCCCTAATGCAGCTGTATTTACTGCAATTAAGTATAATATTACAGAAGGAATACTTGCAAAATCGACACCAACCCGAGTTAGCTCATTAACTATATCAAAAGCAGTCCTTCCAGTTTCTGTTTGTGTGTCCTCTATTTTTCTCTGAAGATCTCTCAATGCATCTTGCAATGTCCAAAGAATTATATTTTTTGGATCCAAAGAAGGTACTGCACCAGAAGGTGATATGTCTTTAATTGCTCCAACAATATCTGAAGCAAAATCTGCTACATCTAAAACATACTCTTTTGTTTTTTCATATAGAGGTTTTTGAGTCGGAGCAACACTAGGACCAGGACTAGGAGAAGCATTCAAACTTGGCGCAATTAAGCGTACAAATTCATTAGGTGGTAAATTAGCAAGTTCTTTAACTCGTTTTACTAGTTTTTCGTTTTTTAATATATTACCTTCTTCATCTTCAAGTTGGTTCGTTAATTTAGATTGTATTTCGTTAAAATCTGTCCCATATATAACAAGCTCACGGGAATTAGCTGATTCCTGACTAGAAGGTGCTGGTAATTCTTTTAATTTCTCAGACATACCTATTAATTTACCTTTAAAATTACCCATAATTAAAGGCATTTGTCTACGATTCTCTACTTCTTCAATTTGAGATTTAAAAAAAGTAGGTATTTCTGAACACTGGATTATATGTTCGATATTTTGAATTAGCGATGGATCCTTAGTAAATCTAGAAGCAAGAGATACCCAATGACTTGGTTTATATTGTGTATTGCAAGCACCTCGAACCAATGGTGCTAATTCTTGAACGCGTTGAACCGCATTAATAATTCGTACAGATCCAATAGAATACATATAATAATTATAAAATGCTGCAACAAAGATGGCACCCAATGCATATAAATAATCCATTGGTTTTGCACCACCTGATTGAATTGATAATGTAGCAAGTTCATTAACAGAGTCAATATTTTTATCAAAACTCTTAAAATCGTCAGTATATCCTGCTTTTTTCAATATTGCATAAATATATTCCTTCATGTGTTTGTTTTTAAACATTAGAGCTAGTGGTAAATAAGAACTTAATAAAATAAATTGCATGTCATCGTTGTTTATAATGTTTTCGAAATCATCAAAGTTAAATTTTTGAAAAAGTTCTGGATTAATAGTAGCTGAATACTCTGAGAATGCTTGTAAATTGAATAGCTGTCCAATTATAGAAACTATTTTGAAATCAGGAGGAGAATTATTTATTATATCTATAGAGTCTTTAATTGACATATATTATATTATAATATATTATTTATAAATATAAATAATTTATTACATTATGCGCCTTGTATTCCTGCCCTTCCCTCGTAGTGCTTTTTTTTTGGTGCCGTTTTTTCGGCCACGATTTACAAATTTTTTTATGCTTTCTTGTTGATGCAACATCATATCTATAATGTTCTGAAAATAGGAACGAAATTGCGGTTTCATCTTAGCCAAGTCGTCGACGCATATCCATCTAATTTCCGCCTTTTCAAATATTTTGGTTGTTTTGAATACTTTAGCAGGCAGACGTTTTTGCAAAAATCGCTGATTATTATTGTAATAATGTGGCAACCATTCATTATAAGGAAAAGGGAAGATATGCATACGATACGTTTTGTGACCATCGGCAGTATAGTCGATATTGTATGTGCCGTACTTATTCAACATTTTGCGAATATTTGCGTCATTTCCTAAAAATCCTGTGAGCTCTTCACCTGCTTCTCTTATTGCAGTTTCAAAATAGGACTCCTTATTGTCAGTACCACCTCCAAAATCAGAAAATCCTGGCGCGGAATCTTCGTATTTGCCCTCTTTACCGAATAAAAAATACAATTTCCCATTATGTATTGTTGATGGCAATATACCAGCTCCCATAATATATAGAATATAGAATATAAAATCTTCAAAGTTATATATGGACAAATCCAGAAAACAATATAAAAATAAAAATAAAAAAGCCAACAAGTTTAGTATAAAAATTAGACCCAATAAAAGACATAATAATACCATGAATAGAGGTCAATATAGGCAATTATGGATTCCGTATACTACACCCCCACTTCCTGTTGTCAACAAATACAAAAAAATGAGTTCTTATAGCCCAACTATAAATAAAGATTTGGTGACACTTGCTTCCATCCCCCGTGAAAATATACAAGGTTGCAATTTACAAAAAGCTTACGAATTAAAGGAACCTCTTAAAATAGAATTACCAAATCGCCAATGTGTCGAATATTACACACCAGAAGCGGAAAAAATTTTGTTGAAGAATTTAAAAGCAAATAAGCATGTGAACCCGCTTCAAATTGTGCCGCCTATGCAGTCACATGGTAACTGCTGGTTTAACGCCTTTTTTGTTACATTTTTTGTTAGCGATAAGGGGCGCAAATTTTTCCATTTTTTGCGACAATTAATGATAAAAGGAACTCAAAAGAACAAATCACCAATGCCGGCTAATTTGCGAAACGCATTTGCTCTGTTAAATTTCGGTATAGATTCATGTTTGCGCGGGAATGACTTTGCCTATGAACTCGATACCAATAGTATTATTGTCGAGTTGTTTAAGCAAATACCTGCTAATTATAAAGAATCCCATAAAGATATTGTGAATATTGATGATGCAGGTAACCCTGTGTTGTATTACATGGCGATTATCAATTACTTGAATAATAATTCTATTCAATTTCTCTTTTTCAGAGGTGCGGACAACCATTGGAAAGAAAAGATTTCTGAAATACTTGGTCAAATGACACATTTACCGCATTTCATTGTTATGGAATTTTTTGAAGAGGAAGCCAAAGAATGCGACAATAAAGCGATTTCCTTTAAAGTAAATAATGCAACATATGCGCTTGATAGTGCAGTCGTTCGAGACATTGAAAAGGAACACTTTTGTGCGACTATTACATGCGAAGGAAAGGAAATGGGATATGATGGTATGAGCTTTCATCGTTTAACACCTTTCTTATGGAAACATAAACTAAACTCGGATATAACATGGAAATTCGAAGGCTCGAATCATGCGGATGAAACGCCTATGCAATGGAATTTCAGAAAAAGCTATCAAATGCTTATTTATTATCGTGTGGAATAGAAAATAACCCTATAATTTTAATACACTTCCATAATAGCATCCGCAATTTTTTGACTCCCTATTGCAGAAGGTTCGATATTATTAGTAAAATCTTCGGGTTCTTTTAAAATACCGCTAACCTTAAATAATGGCAATTGTTTTTTCTGTGAATAAGTAAAAAGCTTGTTATTCCATTCTTGAATAATAGGATAATATTTTTCATAGTCTTTATTTCTAGGAAAATATAAATCTACCAAATATAATTTTGCTTTTGGTGCGACTACTTGAATCGTTTCTACAAGCTTATTATAATCATCGATGATTGCATCCAAATTGGGTTGTTCATTATTAGTAGATTGTTCTAAAATATCATTTCCTCCAACAGAGAGAAAAATAATGGTATTGCTAGTTTTTGCGGAATCAGGTATTTTGTCAATTTGATTATAAGCATATGGAATGGTTGTATCATTACCGGCTAAATTGAATACGTTACCATTATTTTTTTCTTTTAATAATTCAAATACACTTTTGCCTTTGGGTACATAGGCAAAATTATTTAAAACGCTATCACCCATTAATACAAAAGTGCGTTCTTTATTATCAAGACCTTCTTGAATTGTATAAGATGAAGCATTCCAAGTATTGTAGTAGGACATGGCAAAAATAAAACATACTAAACCAAGTATATATAGATATAAATATTTCATATATATATACAATATTTAACCCTTTAACTGAAAACAAGATAAAGAAAATAAAACAAGCTAAAGAAATTTATAGAGAATATAGAATCAAGTAAGAGTATATTTTAATGCATTCGAATAATCTAAAATACCAGGATACGCATCATGCACATTTGGACTAAAATTACCATTATATACTTTTACAACTACAACTGAATAATTACCGGCAACCGCATCTATAGGTACAACAAAAGATAAATAACTCGTACTAAAAAAAGTGATAGGTAACTTGGTATAAGAAGAAGTTGCATTCGTAAAATTGACATAGGTAATACCATTGCATGCAGGCAAAAAATTATATCCATTTATGTAGACTAAAGAGTATTTGCCATGCACACTCGTAGTAATAGAGAGATTATAAATAATAGGTGTAAAATTAGGGTAGAAACCTTTATGTTGTCTACATTTGGATTTTGCAGTTAATTTAGCTAGATATGCTGAACTGCTTTTTGTTAAATTATTAGAATACTGAGAACGATTCAACAAACTACTAGGATCTTCATTTGTAGCTGATTTATCGCCAGGACAAGAAGCCATTTATATATATCCACCTTTTAAAAATCCACCTTTAAAAAAGGTGGAGCCAAATATATAAAAAATAATAAACAAGTTTGGCTCCACCTTTTTCAAAGGTGGAAAAGGTGGATAGGACCAAAATCATCTGGTTTCTCTCTAATACGACCTTTCATCTTCTTTTCAGCAAACTCATAAAAGATATAAGCAACTCCAGCGCCTACTAAAGCACCAATAATAATCTGCGCAATAGAATGATCATTACTTGTAACACGTTGATACATGATAATAGCATCCATAATCAAATATACATATAACCAATTGGTTTTTCTTAGTGCAAGATATACAAACATGGTTGAAAATAATGCCGACGATGCATGTCCCGATGGCATTCCAAATAAATTATATGGTATACCATCTTTATAAAAAAACCGGTTGTTATTCTTAAGAGCTAATTGAATTTCTTTAGAATCAAAATTGGGTCGCGGTTGTTGTATAATACCTTTCAAAATAACGTTCAATAATGAATCACAAATAAGTCCAACTATATAAAAGAAAAATAAATTATTATGGTCCCACAAAAGATACATAGAGAGAAGAATAAGAATATTGGGGCCATTTAAACCAAATTCATTAAATATGCTCATTAATATAAGGTAATATTATCTTATAATACTATAAATAAATTTATAAAAAATTAATATTGATACAAACATTCACATACTAATGTAACACACCAATCATTACCATTTAAATTCAATACATTACCCTTGTCATCGAGTAGTTTTACATTCATTCTCTCTATATGAACTGGACCAAAATAGGTACGAATATTGTCTTGTAAAGAACCACTAAATTCCACGAGTAAAGAGCCAGTTGGAACACCAGCTGAAGTCTTTACTGGTAAAATAGCTAGAATATCAGATGTAGTAGGTGCTTTTGACAAATAATTTGTCATATTACTATTATTTTTATTAATTTCATTAATTGTATAAATTTGAGACCGCGTATGTGTGCGAGGTGCACTAGGTAAAACTTGCTCTACCGCTATGTAATCTTGTTGATATTTGCCTCCAATAAGCAGACCATTTTGAATATTTGTCGACTGGACTTCTAATAAAGTTTGTATAGTCATTTCGTCAATTATTTGCTGCAAATTGTTGCCTCTTTGTGCCGGTGTTACGCATGTATATGGCACATCTGTAGAATAATAATTAGGTATTTTTAAATTATTAGTAGGTTGTGTAATAGATACAAGACTATTATTAACGTGATTTTGATTATAATCGTCAATAACTAATATTAAATACTTTGTTCCATTTAAATCCAATATGGAAGAACCAGTATTGCCTTTTGGGTCAATATTTTCATAAGGTACGCGATATCCCATAATCCAGCCAAGTGTATTATTAAAATAATGGTTTGATTTACTGGAACAAAAAATAAAACAATTTAAATATCCTGTAAAATCATAAAAAATAATAGAGCAAGATGCATCGATTGTAAAATTTTTAGTTGGATCAACTGGGTCAACATATATACCGCCATTTAAAAACAAAGTAATTTTGCCATTATTTGCATTATAATAAACGGGATTATTTGGAAGCAAATTATAAGCAGGTACAGCTGGAGTCATTATTCCAGCATTATGAAAAGATGTATTTAATTGTGTTTGAAAAGCGGTTGTCGAATAATTGCCAGGAGGTACATAAATATTAATGTCCTGCATTGTCACGGGATCATGTATCCAAAAACATGTATTACCATAAACATCATCAATTACATACCAACTAAATGGTATTTGGTAAGAATAAACTGACAAACTTAGAGCATCTTTCAATGAATCGGAAAGGTCAAGGGTATAATCAGTAGCCACCGAATCTATACCATTTGTATATTGTCTAAATTGGCTATCTAAATTAATAAAACGCGATATAGTATTTTTCAAATTTGGATTTAAAGAATCTTGTTTTACAGGTACTTGGTATGTATCCGTAGTGGCAATTTGTTCACGTTTCATGGGCACTTTTTGATTGCCAAATACATCAACTTTTTGTTTTCTATCAGTAATTTTATCATATTGGGTTTTATCTTTTTGACTAATATATTGGTTTTTATACCACTCGCTTATTTCTTTCTCTCCATCGAGATACCTGGCATCATTACTTCTTGAACCAACAAAGCCTTCCACAAAAATTTTGCCTTCTTGTTGTTCTTCGTCTTCATATTCATCTCCAGAATTTACTTCTAATCCTTGTGCATAATGTAAAAGTTGTTTTTGAACTTTCTTTAAAAAAATACTCATTTTAGGATCTTTTTGTTTTTTTATAAGAGCATTTGTTTTAGCAGTTATAGTTTCTACATTTATTTCTTCATTTGTAATTCCGGTAATTTCCAACAATTCAGAGAGAGTATAATTGGAAACATTGTCATCAAAATCGCTCATTATAGATAATATAATAAAATTGTTTTATGTAAAAATATATAAAAATATATTTATAAAGAATCATTGCGCTAGTGCCTTTTTTTTGGTGCTTTATTTTCAGTGCTTTTTTTTATTATTTTTTTTCATTACCCATTTTTTCATTATTTTGCATGAAATGATATATAAAGACCCGCTTAATTTCACTTTTAACATTAATATCATTGCAAATTTCCGATTTTATAACTTTTTCTGGTAATA
>Ga0136644_10003504_pt1 | contig 11745 bp, 13 predicted proteins | sample C_130820_EF_Meta_FD_94780 | JGI IMG/M metagenome (GOLD analysis project Ga0136644, IMG submission 94780) | Freshwater microbial communities from Lake Croche, Canada to study carbon cycling - C_130820_EF_MetaG (v2) (version 2) | ecosystem: Environmental > Aquatic > Freshwater > Lake | place...
ACCGATGTACATTCCTCAGATGAATTACCCCAAAGGTGGAAACTATATTCCTCCTAGCAACAACTCTTTACCTCCAAGACAGGCTGCACCTGGTCCTATCGGAGGTGGCGCAGCCCCAATCGCTGCAGCTCCTTTGTTAGGAAGAGGGTTTAGTCTTGGTCTGGGTTTCAGTAATGCTTACGGTTACCCCTACGGAATGATGCCCTATGGCGGATACGGTGGATACCCTGGTTACGGATACGGCGGATATGGTCCTGGAATCGGATATGGTCCCGGTATCGGTATCGGAACTGGAATCGTCCCTGTTGGAGGCGCAATTGTCACTCCTATCAGCACTTGCGGTGGTCTCATCGGAGGCTGTGGCGGTGGCTGCGGTGGTGGATTGTTAAATCCCATTAGCTCTTGCGGCGGAGGCTGTGGCGGTGGATTGATTAACCCCATCAGCTCTTGCGGTGGAAACGGCATGCTTTACAACCCGATGAACATGTACCCAGGACGTGTTGGAATGCCTAGAATGCCCTACAGTCCTTGGAACACTTACAATCCAATGTACAACTATGGTGGCACGGATCCTTACCGATTCTGGAATCCAAGAAATACTGGCACCACTCCTATGCAAACTGTGACACCGGTAAATCCGACAAATCCAGTAATCACAAATCCAACGTATACGCCGGTCACAAACCCGATTCAAAGCAATCCGATTCGAATTACATTGCCTCGAACGAACTTGAGGTAAGGTTTCATTCGGCTTGCTCAAGCTAATCTTTAGGGCTAGATTTTAGAAAAAATCTAGCCCTTTTTATTTTATGGAAAAGAAAATGCCCCATTTAATTTTTGTCGCACTAGTGATTTTAGCTTTGGGGTTATTAACTTCAATTAGCCTCATGGCCGGGTTCCACCTGCTTTTGATTCCGACAATTCTTTTTTATGCCCCCAAATATAATTGGAAAAAATTCCCAAAAAGCGGCTGGGCATTGCTGAGTTTGAGTGTGGTGCTTATCCTATCTGTTTTGGCGAACCACGGTTTAGTGGCTAAGCCGATGAAGAATATATTCAAAGTGAAATATTATTTACTTGGAGCTTTATCCATTATTCCGCTTGATTACTATTTTAACCAGTACTTAAACCCTGAGAAAAGAGATAGGGTTTTAAAAAAACTTTGGGTGATTCTTTTAGTTTCATCTTCCTTAGCGACTTTGTCGGGGCTGGTCGGTTATTTCACCGGTTTTAACCCCTTAAGAATGGTCAAAGTGCAAAACGCAAGAAATGGTGGGGTCTTTGGCATGTTGATGACCTACGGCCACTCGATTGCTTGGCTGAGTGTCCTATCGGTTGCTTCTTGTGTTCATTCTAGAAAAGTCGAGAAATTTATCTCGTCCCGTTGGCTTTTTATGTCGACAAGTATTTCTTTAATCGGGCTTTTTACAAGCCACGTTCGCGGGGCCTGGATCGCTTTTTTTGCAGGATGCGCCTTTATCAATAAAAAAATCACTGCAGTATTGCTAGGTCTTTGTCTACTAGGTGTTGTAGGGGCCCAAGTTTATAACCCTAACTTTTTTGAGACTCAGATACTAAGAAAAACCTCAAATGAGGAGAGGGTAGGATCCTGGCTTGCCGCTATCAAAGCTTTTGAGGAGAAACCGGTGTTAGGGTACGGCTACTTAAATTTCGAACCCTATAGCCGAGAGATCAAAGAAAGGTATCATCTCCCAGCTGCCTATTTTGGAGGCCATACCCATAACGATACTTTGGAAATTTTAGCCACTTCCGGGGCATTAGGTGTAATCTGTTTTATCCTTTGGGTCGGTTTTTGGATTTTAGAGACTTTGCGAAGAAAAGATTTAGGCACAAAGTTGGTCATTCCATTTATTGTAGCTTTTTTGGCTTCGGGTTTGACCCAAGTTACTTTTAATGACGGCGAGAACGCTTTTTTTCTCATGATAGTTTATGCATTGTCGGTAGTTCTTTGAGAAGGCTAAGCTCTATGTTGAAAGCCCAGCAAATCCAGAGAATTTTGTTTTGGTTGGGACTTTTCGTAGTCGTTCTTACTGGGCTCATCAATATTGGAATTATTGCCATCGACGATTATGCCGACGTAGTTTCTAAGATTGTTCCAGCTCAAGAAGTTGTGTTTTCAAAAATAATAAGTGAACGCGGGATTCACACCCCTTTGCCTGCTTTACTTCTCTCGACCCTTTCCAAAGTGGCATGGTCGCTCGGTTTTTCACAACCCATAGATCAGTTGAGATTCGTTTTGTTGATGATAGGTCTTTTTTCATTTCTGATTCATTCGTTATTGGGTCATCGAGTTTTTAAAACCTCTGAAAAAGAGCTAACCCTATTTACTTTTTTCATAGGGTTTCATTTTATAGCCCCTCTTTTTTTTACTAGGGCTATGGTAGAGACCCTATCGGCCCCTTTTGTTTCTTTGGCGGTGTTGTGGCTTTGGCACTACTCACAATCTTCTAAGCAGGTTGCGCTGTTTTGGAGCGCTTTTTTCACATTAATAGCTTTTCAGCTTCGCTACCAAACCATGGCTATAGTTCCTGGTGCCGTATTATTTCTGCTGTCAGAGCGAAAGACTCGCGATTGCTTTAGCTACCTCGGGTTTTTGTTAGTAGGACTTTTTTGTAGTGCTCATTTTGAGAAATATTTAACTGGAGAGATCTTTGGCCTCGCACGGCCCTATTTTGAATACAACTTACATCACTCGTCTGGCCACGGGGTGACTCCCTTCTATACCTTTTTACTCATGTTTTTAGCGCTCACTATTTTTCCGTTCTTCATTTCCAGGTATAAAAATTTTGAATGGTCTAGATATAAAATTCTTTTTCCCGTACTTTTTCCATTCGTTTCCTTTGTTGTTTTACATTCTTTAATTCCTCACAAGGAAGAACGCTTTATTATCTCTGTTCTCCCATTGTTTTTTATCCTGTGGGTTCCGCTGGCAGCTTATCTGCTCAATTTGAGATGGCGCGTTTACGGATTTGTCATTCTGAATTCGGCATTGCTTATGGTTTGTAGTTTCAGTGTCCCACAAAAAAATATTGTGTCTTTAGTAGCACAGGTGGCTAAAGACGTTTCCATTAGCCGTTTGATTGGAGTTGATGAGACTCTAGTGCTGTATCCTACGGCTTATGGGATAAGGAAGGTTCCCAAAGTCGAAATTAAAGGTTTTGAGTTAGATAACTTTAATCTGCAATGCAGTGATGCCGTGGCTATTCGTCGGGAATATGTCGACAAGGACAAGGGACTCACTAGAAATTTAAAACGGGTGGCCGATTTTGAACCGGGGCCCTTAGAGGCTTTGTTGGTTAAAATAAACCCCGGTCAGAATGCAAGACGCGGCGGAATTCAGCTTTATAAGAAGAAGGGGTGTGGGTGAGGGCTTCTGGGTACGGCTTTACTTTTGGTGGTCGATTACAATGGCTTAACCTGTCTTTTTTCTTAGCTCCTCACGAACAATTCTTCTAATAGTAGCTTCTTGGTCCCTGGAATTCATGGATTCGGTCAGAATTGAGTTCATTAGGGTTTGGTACGGGATCCCCTTTTTTTCTGATTCTGTCTTTAGCCAAGCAACGACTTGGGGATCTAAGCGTGCAGTTATCGAAACTTTAATTTCTTTTCCTTTGAAGCGGTCTCCCACTTTTTTTGAGCCTTTGAAATTAAATTCCTTCTTCATACTTTGCTTTCTCGTTCTTTGTGGCAAAGCTTGCAGAAACAATTCGAATGACCTCATCTGATTGCTCCTCGGTAACTACGTAAAGGAGATTAGATTCTATCGACCACCCTAAGTACTCCATTCGGTCTCCATCGGGATGGTCATTGGATGCCATCAAAGAAAGTGGATTTGTAAGCACAGTTTGAGCTTCCTCAAACTAAACTCTATGTTTTTTGAAGTTCTCTACATTCTTGCGATCATCCCACATGATCAGCATTCGACACATCCTATCTTTTATGTATGTACAATGTCAATATTGATGGAACTCGACTCATCCATCGAGGGCTTTAATAATTTTTGTGCTTACTGTCACTGAACTGAGGGGAGCGGCGAGTAGTAGGGTTAATTAAAAAAAGTGGTCAGAAAGTGGTCAGAATCATCACAGTGCCTAACTTAACTCTCTGTTTTGATTTTAAAATTAGAATTCATGGCGGAGAGAGAGAGAGAACGGCTCGGTCAGTTGTTACAAATGGTTGTAATCACGGCCTTTTAATAATTATATCAAGAGCGTAAACCACTTTTTAATTACGGCCTGTTACTGTCCATTTTTGCCTGTTTTGGTGGGGAAGTGGTCAGAAAGTGGTCAGGGAAATTGGGTTTGTTTGGAAAAAGGGGGCTGTCGGTAGTTTGGTGGCACCCGAGCGAGAGCCGAGTTCTCATCGTTTTTGTTTTACCGCTAAGTTCATTGGAAATGTCGTACCATTTTTCAACTAGCACTTTACTCCGTTCAAGAAATATCTTCCCCGCCTGAGTCGGTTGAACGCCCGTTCTAGCACGGACCAACAGCGAAGCACCGGTGATCGCCTCTAGCCGTTGAATGGCCATTGTTAAGGTTGACTGTTGAACACGAAGTTTCTTAGAGGCGGCGGTTAAGCTCCCACCTGAAACCACAGCGATAAAGTATTCTAAATCAGATATTGCTGGCGTCTTGTCCATAAAATCCTTCAATCAACGATAATGATGGCAAGTATCACACCTTTCAATTTTACAAAAGTAGATTAATGAGGGCGGTTGGACTTTGCTTTTAAGTTAATCTGGCGTGTGTTTTGCAGGATTAAACCACTAATGAGGGAATGAGCATTGTTTTCACTTAGTATACTGTTCGATTCATGCCATAGAAAGGCGTCCGTTTACACGGCAGTAAGACCTATTGAATACGCCGCTCTTTTATTCCTTTTGTTTCCCATAACAGCGATGAGTGCCACTAAGGAGGTGCTCCTTAATCCATGTGGCCAAGCCTTGTCAGGCCTTTCTTCTTCCATAACGAAAATCGGAGGCAATTCAAATGGTGGATTTACCCATTATAAAAACTTTCGAGAAACGGAGAAAACGGTAGCAATGGAATACATGGGAAAATGGGGAACTCAGCCCCGGTTTACACAGCATTGGGTTGCAAGAGATCGTCGATATGAAGGCGATACTTATGAAACACAAGTTCTTACCTTTGAGCCGAAAAATGGGTGGCCCTCCGATGTCACGCATCAATTGCAATCGAGAGATTTTTCCCAGTTCACTAGTAAAAGAGAGCAGGCAGAGAAGTATTGGGACGCGATGAAAGACGTAACAAACGAGCAATGGGAACCTGTGCGTCGAATCATTCAGGAAGCAGTGAATTTTGCAAAACTTCATGACAAAAACCGCAGGCATTGGCCTGATTCATTTCTTTCGGGTTTAGATAATATGGCTTTTAATAATATTCGAGGGTCTACTTACGTTATTGTAAGAGACAAAACGACCGGGATCATTATCAGTACGTTGAGAGTTTTTCAAAGCAGTCACGAACAACGTCTGCAACTCGTTCCAGATGCTTTTGAACTAAGAAGAAAGGTTTTTGGCTTGAGCCGTTCAGTTGATTACTATTTCTCTCCTGAAACACACGATTTTGGCCGGGGAGGACTTAACTATGGGCAGCCGCGCCCCCTTATATTAGAGCAATACCTCCCGGTGGTCGTAGAGAGACCCGTCACTAAAATACCTTTAAAAAATGAAAAGTATTATCAGTTAGGCGTAGGAAGGATTTATGAGCCAGGGCTCTGGGCTATTGATCCCAAAGCTAACGAAATAGGGATTACGGAATCACTAATTCACTTGCTCGACTCGATCATTGAAAATCGAGAACATTTGCCAGAGCAATTTAATCGCAAAGGAAAGATGCTGTACACGTATGGTGATAAGGTCGGAGTAAGGCTCTATTCTCAGTTGGGATTCGAGCCAGAAGGGGAGCCAGTAGAAAAAGACGGCATAACCTGGCAGCTTTTGAAATTGAATGTGGATGGAGCTCTAAATCTAATGGAACGGCTTCAAGAGCTTCGGCAAAACGTTACTACAGAGCGAGCGATTAAAACCCGCGAGACCCTAAAGGAACTCCTCGAATACCAGCGCACTTCAGTTAGAAATAATAATTAAGAGGCTCCCGCGATCCTCAGACACTCATTCACTGTGGCTGACTCAAGTTCTGAAAGTGGGAATGGAACTTCTTCAGTACCAAGAGTGACCAACGCCCCGGTGATAATAACTTGGATCATTTTTGCGGTTTGTGAAAGTTGATCACACTTAAATTCCCCTGCTTTATTTCCTCCTGCCAAAATTTCCATGATTCGCTTGTGCCCCATTGTTACCATTTGGGTGTGAAGGGTTTTATATTTCTTATTGATGGAGCAGAGAAAATAGAAATGAAGCCATACCTTGGCATGCGCCTCTCTCTTTCTTGTCCATGTGAAAGTAGCCTTGGTATATTTTTCAAGCATCTCCCGCGAAGACTGTGAAGTTTTTATCTCTTTAATGGCATCTTCTTGGAAAATGGCACGAATGTATTTTACAGTGAATGTGAATAAAGCATCTATCGTGGGAAAGTAATGAATAACAAGGGATCGACTAACCCCTGACTCGTCAGCAACCTTCCCATGGGTAGTCTTGTCGAACCCATGCCGAATCAAAGCGCGAATCGCACCCTCTACAATTTCCACCTGTTTTTGTTGCGAACGCCTAGGTGTTGATTCAAACAATTCACTTAAAAGTGAGTGGGTGAGTTTGGGGGATTTTCCACGCATTTATTAAAGGTATCATAATATAAGTGATTTCAAATAGATAAAATCGTATCTAGTCACTATTGTCTAATTTAATTGACACTATTAACCAATACTGTATAACGCTGCAAATCAAATTTCGTATGGGCTGAGGAGCGGTTTTCTTAGTCTTAAAACGAAATAAAAAAGGAGATTATATGCGTACATTTTTTGCAGTATTGGCGCTTGCATTTTCAATCAACGGTGTTGCCGCTGATGAATTATACACTTTAGCCGATTGCCATAGTAAAGCAGTGAGTGATGGTGGCTATCAAGTTCAGATCGTTTCCGGCGGCTTTATTGGCTATCTTCGTGCAGAAGTATCCGAAAGAAGTTTTTTCGGAACTAAGCATTTAGCTACTATTCCAGTCAGAAAAACTAATCAAATCGATGGAGTCGAATATGCTGGCCGTGAAAACAACGGCAATATAATTGAGCTTACGATCGACTTTAACGATGGTATTAGCGAAAACAGATACAAGGGACAACTTAATGGCAACATTAGAGGGAACATCATCCCCCCGACCGAACTGCCCTCATTCGGTGTGATGTCGTGTCTTATTCCAAAAAATTAAATTGTTAACGTAAAGAGCCAACCACATATGTCCACCACATCGCCGGTTGGCTAGGAATTTAAAAAAAAGGGAACTAAAACAATGAAAATCAAAATAGTACAAAATCTAGTATTGGTGATTCTTTTCGTTGCAACGGGAGCACACGCTTCCGAATCGCTACGGGTCGAAGGTAAAAAGGCAACAAACCTACTTAATGCACTGAAAGCAAATGGCGCAGTGGGAGAGGTTCGAGTGGATTTAACCACCTGGCAGGTCTCAAAAGTGGCTTGCGAATATACACCAGACGGTTACATCTATGCTCAATGCTCTCTGACCGATGATCACCAGAAAAAATCTTTGAATTCCTTTACAGGAGTCGCTTTGGATCTTTACAACGCCCTCGCCAAAGCTGGAGCGGTTCAATCATTTGAACTTCCCTCGCGATTTATTAATGTGCGGAGAGTGGTATGTGTTCTAGAAACGGGAGGATTGAAAGAATTTCCCAATTGTGAAATTTTTCAAGACTAAATAAATTTGCTTAGTTCAGTTAGGAATGGCTCTTAATTGGCAAAGCCAACAAATTGTTAGGGGAAATTCTATGCGTTTAAACATTCAATTATTAGGGCTGCTAGGATCACTAGCAGTAAGCACTGGAGCATTCGCCAGTTGCAACGAGCAGACGGCACTCCAAATTTCAAAAGGAGCTGTAACCCAAATTCGTCGGCTAGTTAACCCGAACGAGCAGATGAGGGTAAGTGCATCTCTTGGTACCAGCAATGCGAACGATACAATCATTGTTCATGTTGGGGTTTCATGGAGCGGCGTTATTGGCAGCGACAGTTACGAGGTACGGTTAAACAGGAATAATTGTTTTATCAGTCGTGTTGAGTACACGGGTAGTCTTGAATAACTAAAAACAAATCATAAAGAAGGAGAAAGCATATGCATAATTTTATTTTTTTGCTGGCATTAGTGAGTTCTGTTGGCAGCTGGGCTGCTTATAAAATCAATCCCATTGCTCAATGTGGAAGGGACGGGGGTTACCTTGTTTCTATCCTATCCGGCGGGAGTATTGGCTATCTTCGTGCTGAAATTTTCGGATCATACGGTCCTAGCACAAATGGGACTGGGACTACAGTAGCACTGGAAGAAATTAATCACTTGGATGGTTTGGAATTCCGCGATTTTAAAACTAAGGGAAAAGTTCTCCGACTTACAATCGATTTCAACAACGAAGTCGGTGAGAAGATGTATCAAGGTTACCTTCGTGGAAATCTGAATGGTCACGTGATTCCTCCCACGGGAGCACCTGAGCAAGGAAAACTCAACTGCAGGGTTTTCACAAATAAATAGTAAAATGCCTTTTTGTCCCACCTCTTAAAAGACGCCCTTGAGAGAGGCGGGGCTATTAAAATAAAAAATGGAAGGGGAATGAATATGCAAAGTTACAAACTGCGATCTAAGATTTTAATAGGCGCTTTACTGTCTTTGATGCCGAGTGCTTTCGCTCAGAGCGAGGCGGGGTATAAAATATTTCCTAAAGTGGAGAAAACGGTTCCCGTAGAGTTGCAGTTAAAAAGTTCGGACATTGATTGCACTCCTGTCGATTTTTGGGGGCAAAGTGATCTCACAATTAGATTTCGAGAAGTTTCTGGTCCGACAGCTTTTCCAGTTACATCCGTCGGAGCTCTGTTCGATGGCCGTTGCGATACATCTGCACAAATCCTCCAAAGTGCGGCACAAATGGGGTCTGTAAAGGCTGGTCTCTACATAAAGGTTTATGAATATACCGAGTGGGGAAAGTCTTCTGATAATGGACCGTATTGTACGAAATGGCTGAAGCAATTTGTTTACCTGACAAACAACTCCCTCTTTCCACAGTATCAATACCAGGCATCTTATTACAAAAAATTAGAAGACTTGCGATATGAGGATTGCGCGAGCCATTGAATATAGGATTGTACTGATTAAGCGAAAGGGAAACTAAAATGCATAAATTGTTCTTAATTATATCTTTATTTTTAGGAGGACATTGTATGAGTCAATCACCTACATTTGTATTAGTTCACGGCGCATTATTTACCAGCCAAGGTTGGTTTCTTTTGGAGAGCCAGCTGCAGAATGTTGGGCAGTCCGTGGTAACAGTGGACCTTCCAGGTCGGGCGAGCGACGGAATTAATCCGAAAGAGATTGATTTAAATACTGCCGTTAGCAAACTCTGTCAGGTCATACAATCTGTGAGTGGTCCCGTCATTTTGGTTGGTCACAGTCAAGGAGGGGCGGTAATCACCCAGGCACTCGAAAAATGCGCGCAAAATGTGAAATCTTTGGTCTATGTCGCAGCAGTTGTTCCTTTAAGCGGAGAGACTGCTTTTGATGCGCTAGATCCAAAGCACGATGTGAACTTTGCTAAGTGTGTTACTCCAGAACCCGAGAGTCGCCTTTTTCGATTGAATCGCAAGGGCCCTTTAGAATCTTCTTTTTTAGCGGACGTGCGCCCCTTAGATTCCGATCTCGCTGATAGTGCAGTTGCTGGGATGGTATCGGAACCTATGGGAATAGGAACAACGCCGCTGCGTTACGACGAAGAACGCTTCGCTAAAATTCCTAAGTATTACGTTGAGACAATTCAGGATCAGGTGGTTTCGATAGAAACACAAAGGAAATATCAAGCAAGAACAGCCTTTACTAAAGTGTACTCTTTAGAATCATCCCATTCTCCATTTTTGAGTCGCCCTAAAGAATTGGCGACTATTCTTCTCGAAGTGCTAAGCATTAATGCTAGTGCTCAAAAGTCAGAGGAGAAAACACAAAGCAAAAATCCGAATATCAAGATTGTCACCCAATACTTTGAGTCGCTAAAGACGGGTAATATGGAACTCTTGGCCAGCTTGTTGGACGACGGTATTATTTGGCATCAACCTGGAAACGGGAAATTGTCTGGCACCTATAATGGCAAACAGGCAGTCTTTGGACTGTTCGGGAAATTCATGGAAATTAGCAAAGGGAGTTTCAGGATTGATAGCGTGAAAAACATTATGGCCAACGGCGATCTGGTAACTGCCACTCTACATTTTTCTGCCAACAAATCGGGTTCCTCCATTTCCATGGACGGCGTAGATTTGATGCGGATTGAGAACACTAAAATCAAGGAAGTATTCCTGTTTTCCTCTGATCAAGAAGCTGAAGATAAGTTTTGGGAATAATTTATTAGGACAACAAGAAAGCCGAATTCAAAGTTCACTTTAACTTTTCTAAAAGTATTGCGCATATGTTCTTGTGCATGAGCTTTGGGGGCTGATACACATCCAGCCAATAGCAAAGTTAAAAAGAATATGTAACGACGAATGGTGAAATTTTCCAACGTTCTTCCTCGAATTAATGGTCTAAAGAATTCTTCGAAGTGCCTTTGCGATTTCCCGCATAACTCTGGATTCCTCAGCACCTTTCTTTTGAATTAAGAATACATCTCGGTAAACAGAACCAACTTCCGAAGGCAAGGCGATCTCACTTAGATGAAACTCAGGAAGCACCTCTTCATTGAATAGTTGGACAATGAACTCCGGTAGGAATGAAACGGCCCGGCCATGACGGCAAAGCTGTATTGCCGATTGCATCATGTCCACCCGGTACTGAATTCTTCTTTCGAAGAGGTGTTCTGGCCAACCGTCTAACCCACGTACCCCAGTCGGTGTTCCTTGGAGCGGAGTGATAGGTACAGCAAAGGGAAGTTCCTGTACCGGTTTCCTTGTCCAAGCACGCTTTAAACCAAAGATCCCCATTCTGGCTCGTCCCACCTTTGTGAACTCTACTTTGGCATGGGGAATAGGGGCATAAGTGATTCCCAGCTCGGCCTGCCCCTCTGCAACCAACGTTTCCATTTGACCGGGAATGGCCTCTCGGATCTCCACGATTGATTCAGAAAATGATTTCGATAGAACGTTTGAGAGGAGGTAAGTCGTGAAGACCTCGAAGCTGGCTAATCTTAAGACTGTTTCCGTTGTATGGGGCGCTGTATCAGTAGATAGAAGAGCGTCCAGGGTTTTGAGAACTTCAGGTAACCTTTCATAAAAGAGCTTTCCCCGCTCCGTTAGCTCCAATCCTCGCCCCCGTTGTTTGAACAAGCTGAAGCCCAACTCCACTTCCAGTGTCTTTAAGGACTTTGATAAGCCGCCTCCGGAAATCCCCAAGATTTCGCTCGCCTTTAGAAGCCCACCTACCTCTACCACCACCCTAAACTGTCTCAGTCTATTTATTTCCATTTGGTAAACAATCTATTACTTATTTTCGATTATGGAAACAGAGTTTTTAGCTTAGTTTGTGGGTTGAAAGGTGGGGAAAGACCTCTCCCAATAACATTGGAAAGGACAAAAATTATGAGAATCAGTGCGGTAGTTTGCAG
>Ga0136644_10003506_pt1 | contig 11743 bp, 10 predicted proteins | sample C_130820_EF_Meta_FD_94780 | JGI IMG/M metagenome (GOLD analysis project Ga0136644, IMG submission 94780) | Freshwater microbial communities from Lake Croche, Canada to study carbon cycling - C_130820_EF_MetaG (v2) (version 2) | ecosystem: Environmental > Aquatic > Freshwater > Lake | place...
GCGCTTAGGCAATTGACCCATCAAGTATTTTGGAATCAAGATTTGATAGCTAATTTAGCAGCTGGAACCGACCTTCGAATTCTTCTTAAAAATACAACAACTAAAGAGACTACTTTTCTATATGGACTCGCGGAAGGCTTCGCATTAGCTGAGCTCATTCTTAAGTACAACTTAAGTAATTCTGTCACAGTAAGTTTTAGCGGTGGAAACATGAGTGGTTTCAAAACTCCATTGGGTATCATCGGGACCGATGAACATACCATTGGGGTAGTTCCAGGAATTATTCTGAATTCACACTTGGCAGTGGCCCACTCAGCTTGCCTTTTGGAGTTCATTTCATTTTTAGATAAAAAAGGGCTCTGGAATAATACCTTGATCAATTCTGGAGGTGAGATGATTCGGTCTCCCAGAGATAGCGGAAATGGTTCGGACCACAGTTCGACCGCCTATTTATCTCTATACTCAGGATGTATCGAGGGGCCCATTATTTTGGGTAACATTGCCAAAGAGAATGGACCCATTGCGGTTAGAGGACAAAATCTTAAAGCAAAGCCCCCCGTCAATCCCAACTTAGGCACCTGGGGTGAAGCCGCCGATCAAACATTCACTATGGAATACGCACATAACACAGTGGCAAAACTTTTGGGTTTGGCGCCACCGATTGTCGCCAGAGAACCCCTAGTCTCGTTAGATGTTAATGGTAAAGTTAGTAAAAAAGACTACGTCAACGGCAAAACAACCTAACACAGCACTGCTCATCTGTTGTCGTTTCCAATTTGAATCCACTGGCAAAGAGGCTCTTCACAGAAAAAGAAACGGGTGGGTCGCCAATCAGTCCAAGAACAAGAAGCCATTTCAATCAATTTCAACTTCATACATTGGTTTTCTTCTCAAGGATTTCTAGAGTACAGGTACTTTGTCTTGATAAACTTCGATGGGTAGGTTGGGTTATCCTTTAAAGGATTGAATGGGGTCCAACCCACATATTCTCTGCCGGAGAGAATAATTCCTCCGTCAGGAGAATTTCTCAGCACTAGGCTCAGTGTTAAATTTGTAAAGTACCCTCCGTAATAATAATACCAAGTTTGCCCGCTTGGATCCTGCTCCGATGCCGTTTTCACAAAATCATCCCAATTAACTAATCCCTTCCTTGTATTCACTTGCAATTCAAACGCTCGCGCCCATTTAGCAAAGCGGAGGTTGTGATTTACAAACGGAATCATGAGAGATACGAAAAGCAAAACCGCGCTCATTTTGAAATCCAATTTTCTTTTAGGTGACTTGGACAAATATGTCGACCCTAACAAAATGAAAAGAACCCCTCCTGAAAATGCTCTGGTTTCGTAATGGTGCTTAGGCAGAGCCCAAAGTGATGGAAAAAGCACGAACAATAAAGTCAGTAGCCCGATTCCTAACCCAATTAATTGTCTTACTTTTTCTAGTTTAATGAATCTTGAGATCAGAGTTAAAACGACTATGAGAGAGCTAAATAAAAACTGCCAATTTTCTAACAGATTGGAGAATTTCTTGGCCGAGTTCAAATTATTTACATCTCTTGGAAAGCAAACAAACCACACCGCTGTTGCTATTCCGAATAGAAGAAAAATCGAAACTAGGTAAAGAGTAGTACGCTCAAATACATACCCCTGGTTTTGATTGAGATGATTTGAAGCCTTACGCCTCATAGCGATAAAAATAAGCAGAGGCCCCAAAAAAGCCATAGTCTCATAACTACGAATGAGAATAATAGAACTCACTAAAAGGATAACTAACCATTCTAAAGATATATGATCTCTCTTAAGCAAGATGGAAAAACACAGTGCCACAAGGGAATAGCACAGATTGTACTCACCCAAAGAGAAGAATCCTGAATTAAAAAAAACAAAAGAGAACGCTAAAACCAGAACCCAAAACCAATCAGTTTTAAATTGATTTGCCAATGCCAGGATCCAGCAAAAAATAGGAATCGTGATAACGCCCAGATCAAAAAAGAAAATCAACCTATTTATGTCCACAACCCCAAATTTCATCGCAGTCAGCAAAGGCAAAGTGCGAACCCAGACACCGAGCACTCTCTGAGGTTCCCAGCATACAAAGCCATCGTGCCGAAGGGACTCGAAAAGCCAGTTTGACCCATCCCCGTATAGGCTCTGATGGGTATAAACGCCGATTAGACCCATTATGACCATACCTGTGATAATCGAGAGGCGTATAAAAAAATCCATGGTTTTTCGGTCTGGCATTTTTAAGATTATAACATTTCAATCAAACTAAAATCTAAATCGACATACTTCTGGCTAAGCATTCTTCTAGAATACGTCACTTTGTCATTTAATGTAGAAAAGAATGACAAATCTTTGTAACCCTCCGAAACGCCTTCTGGTATTTTTTTAGGATGAGACCCTAATAGAAATAAGCCTATAAATTTGGCAGTTTTGGACGGTTTCATCACTGGGACTTCTTGGCCTTTTCCTTGCTCGTACTCTTGATAAATTGTGCGATGAAGCCGCAAGACGCGTGGGTTTGACTCCTGAAGAAAGAACATTCTTGGGAGGACTTATTCACGAAGCTAAAGCAGATCCGCACTTGCCAGGCGAATTGCGAGATCCAGTTTCAGGGGACTTAACTCGGGAAGCCGTTTTGGACTTTGCCACGCAAATCAAAAATGGAGAAAGACATAGTTTCTATTGATAAGTTTCAGTTTGATTCCGAAGCAATCATTCGTGGAATAAAGATCCTAAGCGGTACTGTGGTATGCGCCAGAATTATCTGGTATTCTCCGAATATGGAAATGCAAAAAAATTATCTCGAAATTAGCTTTATAAAATCGTGGGAATATCCTGCGATTACAGAAAAGCAGGCATTTTACAACCATACGAATAATTCAGAATTTGCTGCTGAGGGGAATTTATATTTAGCAGTTCCTTGGGCCTCCATTATCGATTATCTGTGTACCCAATATCATCTTTGGGATTTGGAGGACTTTTCCTTTAATGAAAAAGTTTTTTCCGATCTTCTCTGCCTTTTCAAAACTCATAAAATCGATGCTATGGCAGATTATAAACTGCATACGGTCTGTCAGCATGTTCTTTGGAAAAAGCTCGTAACCCTGTGGGAGTTGCTTAACATTAAAAATGTTTATCTTTCCCATATGACCAAAAATATTGAACACCGCAGCATCAATTTCCAACCTTGGTTTTTATCGGCTGCTAATTTTGAAAACTATAAGAGAAGAGAGGGTTTGGTCATCAAACCTATTTCTGAAAAAAGAATATTTTGTTCCTTTGTAGGGGCTTATCAGCCCGCGAATTATCGATCTTCGATAAGAAAACAGATCGCAGATGTTCTCTCACAAACCTCAAGACGAGATATTGTTTTTTCGATTTCGGACCATTGGTTTTTTAATTCACTTGTTTATGAGCAACAAATGGGATCCAAAATTTTAAGCGAGGACTACTTAAGAGATCATTTGATAAAAACTAAAAATTACAATGAGGTTTTGTCAGACTCACTTTTTAGTCTGTGTCCCGAGGGAAGCGGTCCAAATACTCTTCGATTGTGGGAAAGCATGAGTGTGGGTTCTATACCGGTACTATTTGAAAATGATTGGGTTCCACCTCAGATACCGGGATTTCATTGGGAAGACATTTGTGTCACTATTCCCAAAATAGAAACCCCAAACTTGATGAAGATTTTAGAAAGTATTGATTCAAAAAGATTGGAAATTCTACAACGAAATTGTGTTAATGCTTATCAAAAAATCAGGCTGAAAACCTGTTTCTAATGGTCCTCGTTATTAAATCAACCCCCCGGCCATTTCACGGAAGAATTACTTAGGTAGCCTGGCAATCTATTTTGTTAATTCTTTAGTTTCAGTGGTTGGGGCGAGCCAATCATTAAGAGTAACCTTACCGACATTATCCTTTTTCAGGGCCATGAAGTCGATGTCCACGATCGATGGAGATGACGGAGATCGTGTGGGGTGAACCTTGGCGATACCGCCCAGGTTCACCAAAGTTTTTATGTGATAGTTTCTGATATTAGAGAGATGTTTATGAAAAGCTTGTATCTCAAAGCAGGGGTTGTAAAGGTCCCAACCGTGGATAGCAAACTTATAAGCTATTTTGTTATCGCACCTGGGTTCCCCAGTTTTAAAATCCAATTCCTTCAAAAAACTAATTTTAGAAACAGATTCACATTTTATTGCCCAAACATCCTGGGACCAGTGAGGTTGGGAGTGCAATACCTTATGGCTCCCTAAGTCTTCGTAACGGCTCAGACACACAAAGCTTTTGGGTTGTTCTAAGTAATTATTTAGCTTAGTCAGCGAGGAGTCAAAGTAGATATCGGCGTTTGCGAAAAGCAATATTCCATTGCTATTTATTTCCCTTGCAACGCGAATCCAGTCTCGGTAAGTGGGATTACCCTCAATTCGCTTTATGCATAGCTTTTTAAAATTTTTGTCGACTTCAAATTCTTGAAGGATTGTTTCTGAAGTGCCGAGTTCAAGAAAAATTACAATCTTATCGATCCATGGGTTGTGAAGGTTGTTAAGTAAGCATTCTCTTAGCTCGTTTTGCCTTTCTTCGGAGCTGGTACGGTAGAAAGTAGTAAATAAGGTGATGATCACTTAAAAAGGATAGAAACACATATTTCTTTAGTCAAGAATGTAGACCAGACGCTAAGAGTCTGAAATCAAATGGGCTTGCTTATGCACCAGCCTCTTTCAGCTTAAGAATCTGTTTATTGTTATCTCCATCAATAATCTCGATGGTTTCGGGAAATCCAGCCCTCTCTTCAATGAAAATATCCTTTGCTTTCGTGATCGTATGGTCAATATCTTCGGTATAAATAGTTAATAAATCCTTTTTAGGATCATGCGACATCCCTTTTAGGGGCTGCCAACGGATCTCGGTTTGGTCGCCGATTTCTGCACCAGATATTTCAAGGTTAACAATCGCTGACTTATGCTTTTTAGAAAAAGTGTCGAAGTAGTCTTTCCACTGAGAATGTTCAAGTTTTCGTGCTGCCATTTTTTTGCTCCTTTGAGGTGTTTAGAATCAGTACAGGTAAAGTTGTCTTTCTAATAACTTGTCGTGTGGTGCTTCCTGGAATTCCAATCGGAAGTGGACTTGTGTGAGAGACCATAGAAATAAAGCATGATTTCATGGCCTCGGTTCGAGAGACAATGACAGTCGACACATAACTCGAGTCCAACCGGTCTACGATCCAATCGGCTGAAACACCTTCTGAGCGCAATGAAGAAACTGCTTCTTCCAGCTCCTCTTGTCTATAGTTGTTCATTCGTTCAAGATAAATAGATCTTGCATCTGCACTTAAAGGGAACTCAACAACGTCTTTGGTAAAATTGGGTGACTTATAAAAAACTGTAAGATGTGCTTTAAGAGACTTAGCAAGAGGTTGGATTGACCTTAAACCCTCAAGAGAAATTGGGGACAGATCAGTCGGAAAGAATATATCAGTATATCTAAGTGGAACTTTTGTTTTTGGGTTTATGAGTAGAAGATCTAATGAGCTATTAAGAAAAAGAGTTTTGGAAAACGTCCCGAATTCAGTTTCACAATCTCTGTGTTTTGCATGTGCGCAAGCCACAATAAGGTCAAATGCATTTCTCTTGGCAAAAGTGATAAGAGTCACAACGCCGGATTTGATTGAAAAAGTAGGTTCAACTATTATTTGGGGTTCTTTTAAGTTGGGAACCTGTAGTGGATAGATCCAGCTTTTTACCTGTTCGGCTATTTTTGTGCAAAAATCGGAAGTCGTAACCTTAGGCCCTACTAGGTATGGAATCTGAGCTTCCAAAATGACACTCAGAGGCTGAACTTCAAATGACAGAGAACGGGAAAAAGCTTTTAATCCATCGGCTGCGATCATTTGCGCCGTTTTGTCCTGAGTCATGGGGTCTATTGCCCATAAAATCCTTGAAAATTTGGAACTCATGTTCATCAATTCAACCTCAGCTCAATGAGTGAGCAAAAAAAATGCCACTTCAAGAGCTTCTAGCTCGCTCTTCGATCCTGTTGTTTATTTCCTTTCAGCAAAAGAATATTTTCAATTTCAGCGGAGCGAGCCATAGCATCCTTTTTACCTAATTGGAGCAGACGAATGCAGAATGCAGGTTCAAAAAATAGGTAGCTGGCCAATTCGGCAGTTTCCCTCTCAGTTCCCCAGCCTCCAAGAAGGTAATGCAGCATCTGTGGAAGAGCGGCCATCTCTTCAAGAGCAATAGCCCCGATATCCTCTGAGGGGGTGATCATCAAAGTCTCGACAAAGCGAATGGGTAACTGGCCACGGCTCGTCTCCTCGACAGTGTCAACTAACAGATTCGTTTTTTCTAGGAGATGCAGGTCGGTATCAATTCCATCCAGTAGAACGGCATTAAGCAAGGTGCTAAAAACTGTGCCCAGAGTCGGGTTGTGTTTTATTAAATCGGGTGACGAAAAGCCGTTTTCTCTTTTTTTAACCCCGATCACAATTATAGCTTCTGCCCCAAGGTGAATCGCTGGGCTTAAAGGAGTTGAGTTTCTTAGGCATCCATCTCCAAAATATTTTTCTCCAATTTTCACTGGAGGAAAAAAGAGAGGGATCGCACAGGAACCTAAGATATGCTTTAGAGTAATCTGTGATTTTTCGCTGTATCTTCGAGCCATTCTCCAGGGGGTGAATTCCTGGGACGCCCATACAAATGAGACACTGTCGGAGGTGTTGTAATCAGTAGCTGTTACAGTGAAAGCTTTAAGGTCTTGGTTTTTAATGCGATTAGAAATTTGATCAAAGTTGATCAGTTGGCAGAGAAAATTTGTTAACGGGGTTGTATCTAATAATGAATGGGCTCTTTCACTTTTTATTAAACCGCCTAAAACAAGATCTGCAGCCCATCGAGCCCCAATGCTTGCAATAGAGCAGACATCCAGTCGAAAAACGTTTTCGGTCCTGACCGTTTGCCAAAACCGGTTGAGGTGTTCGGCACAATGACTTTCGGCACCGGCCGAGGCCACACAAGCCCCATTAATGGCTCCGGCGCTGACCCCGCTGATAATGTCAAAGGGGCTGGACATTCCCATTTTGTGGGCGACTTCAGAAATACCTGCGAGAACACCAGCTTGGTAAGCTCCTCTGGCCCCACCGCCGGATAAAACTAAAGCTAACAATGGGAAGTGAGGCTTTTGATCCATTTGACAAAAAAATGCAGAAGCTATGCCATGCGGAATCAAATGGGTACATCCCTTGCAGTTCTTGAAAGATAAGTTGGTAACTAAAAACGATATCTGTTTTCTGGGGAGTTATTAAATGGGTCGAAAAATTCCTTTGCTTACACTGTTTGGCATTCCCATCCAGTTGGATTTTAGTTGGCTATTTGTTTTTGTATTAGTTTCCTGGTCTCTTGCTGTGGGATTTTTCCCAAGTTTTTGCGCTGAATACCATCTGTCTCAGACAACACTGTGGATTATGGGCACAGTTGGAGCTCTTGGACTTTTTACGTCGATAGTATTTCATGAGTTAAGTCACTCTTTAGTGGCTATTAAATACGGCTTGCCCATCAATAGCATTACTTTGTTTATATTTGGTGGAGTGGCAGAGATGAGCGATGAGCCCTCTCGACCCGGTGTCGAGTTTCGAATGGCTGTGGCCGGACCCTTATTTAGTTTCGGTTTCAGTCTATTGCTTTTTGCGACTCAGTATTTTGGCAAAAGTCGAAATTGGCCGGTGGAAGTTGTTTCGGTCTTATATTATCTGGCTTGGGTCAATAGTGCTGTTGCGATATTCAACCTTATTCCTGCGTTTCCTTTAGATGGAGGCAGAGTGCTCCGTTCAATATTATGGCAACGAAAAAAAAATATTGTAGCGGCTACGAGAACCGCCTCAAAAGTTGGGTCCATTTTTGGTATGGTTTTGATGGGACTCGGAGTCCTCAGTATTCTTGGGGGGAATTTTGTGGGGGGCATATGGTATTTCCTCATTGGGATGTTCCTGAGAGAGGCCGCCCAAATGTCCTACAATCAGGTTCTCATCAGAAAAAACTTGGAAGGAGAGAAGGTGAAGAGTTTTATGAATCCCCATCCTATTTCAGTCTCCCCAAGTATGAATTTGGATAGTTGGGTGTCTGACTACTTGATGAAATATCATTTTCGGGCATTTCCAGTTGTCGAAAACGATCGGTTATTGGGTTCGATTTCGATTCATCAATTAAGGGGAATCCCAAAATCGGATTGGGAGTTACATACGGTGAGAGAATATACGCAAGAGTTGACACCCTTAAATACAGTGAGCCCCGAAATGGAAGCCAAACAAGCATTCGGATTAATGAACTCACAAGGAGAAGGACGCCTGATGGTAGTAGATCAGGGAAGGCTTGTCGGAATTATCACTCTGTCAGACATACTTCAGTATCTTTCATTCATGATGGAGTTTGATGAACCCCAAAAAAGAGCGGCTTAACTAATGGCACATTCGATGCAGTTCAGAGATTTCCCATGAACAAAAAATTCACTGTTGATTTTATTGCCCAGGTGATGACACCGGTACCTAAAACCGTAGGTCCTGATCTACCCTTGATTAAGGCGCAGGAGTTTATGAGTCGATACAAAATTCGACACTTACCAGTCATGGTGGGAAATCGAGTTGTAGGGCTAGTTAGCGAAAGAAATGTTAAAGCGGCTGCACTTTCAAAGTGGGGTGAAGGCTTTGAGGTGAAAGATGTGATGATGCCTAATCCCTATGTGATTAGGCCTACCGCCTCCCTGGACAAAGTCTTAGGCCAGATGATTAAATACAAATACGGCAGTGTCATTATTCAGGAAAAAAAGGGAAATGTTGTAGGTATTTTTACAACGGTCGACGCTTTATGGTTATTGAGGAAGTTACTTAAGGTAAATAAAAAAATAAAATAGTAAGAAGCCCCGAGCCCTATCTTAGTCTCGCCAAAAATTTAAAATATATTTATCTAGATAGCTTTAATCATGTGGATGAGTTCTTTGAGCTCGCCCATCAGGACCTTAAGATGCTGTTTTGAGATTTGGTTAGACTCTTTGACCTCTTTTTTTCGTTCATTAAATCGTTTCTTGGCCCCTTTGATGCTGTATTTTTCAACATGGAGAAGATGTCGGATCACATGTAATGCTTCAACATCTCTTCGCGAATAAACTCTGTGGCCGCTGCTCGCTTTGGTGGGTCGAATGACCGAAAATTCGCTTTCCCAATATCTTAGGACATAAGGCTCTACTCCAATCAATTGGCTGACTTCGCCTATGCGGAAGTATTTTTTTCCATCTTCCAGCTTTAGATCGTCCATCGGAATGGATTCATGGGGTTCTTGCTCAATGTCGATGGGAAGTTCTGCTTGAGTGCCGCATTGAGAAGTTGTTCCTGTTAGTGCTATCTCGGCCTCAATTTTTCGTTCCTCGCTGAGAGAGTCCAAAATAAACTTGTGTGATAGCTTCTCTGTTGACTTTGGAAGTTCAAAATCTCTGGAATCAGACATACCGTCCTCCCCGATTTTAAAAAATTGTAAATGAAAAAAAAGAGTTACCTAATTATAGGTGAGAAAAGAAAAAAAACCAAGAAAGCCAGATACTAACCTCTTAAGTCAGCCCCGAACTTATCTTTGAGGTTGGATAAAAGGCGGGTTTTTAGTTCCTGTATCTCGTTATCTTGAAGTGTTCTATCTACAGATTGGAAAGTTAGGTGAAAAGCCATGCTTTTCTTAGAGGCGCCGATAGAGTCCCCTTCGTAAACATCGAAAACCGATACATCTGAGAGTAGATCCCCACCGGTATGTTTCATGTTTTCTAGAACAGCGTGACAAGAAACTGTTTTATCCACAACAAAAGCTAGATCTAATTCAATAGCCGGGAACTTAGATGGGGTTTTATAACGGGTGGTAAGCCGTTCGTATTTTTTCAAGGCCTCTAAGTTAATTTCAAATAGCATCACCGGTTCATTAGTTTCTAGAACGTTGTCCCGAATGACTGGATGAATCTCCCCTAAACTACCCACCTCTTTCAGACCCAGCTTAATCGAGGCACTACGACTAGGGTGATAGAGAGTTGTATTTTTGGGGGCTTCAAAGCTAAGTTTCACAGAAGTAAGCTGACGGACTAAGTTTTCGACGAGTCCTTTAACGTGGTAAAAATCTAAGGGTAGGGTTTTGTCTTTCCAACCCGAACCGGAAAGATTGCCTGAAAGAAGTCCTGCTAAGTGGGGGACTTCCTTAACCTGAGTTTCTTCTTTAGCGTCCCAGGCGAATGTTTTGGCGACTTCAAAAAGTCTTTGATGTGCTACTTTTCTATTGAGGTTGTAAGAATAGGTTTGAAGTAGCGAAGGAAGAAGAGATGTTCTTAGAACCTTCATTTCATCACTTAAAGGGTTTTTCAAAGAAACCATCTGTTCGTGACTAAATCCAAAACTTCTTAAAAGTTCCTCAGAAACGAAACTGTAGTGAATGGTCTCTCTCAGACCCATTGAACAACAAAGGGATTTTGCTTTAAATTCGAAATCAAAAGTAGATTCATCTAGGCGATCATAAGTGGCTAATGAAGTAGGAAGATGCTCCGGAATCGTGTCATAGCCGGCAAGTCTTGCCACTTCTTCAATAAGATCTACGTTTCCTTTTAGATCTTGTCGGTGGGTAGGTAGTCGCACACTTAAGATGTTCACCGATTTTTTGTGTGAAGGAATGTCTATCGAGTCTAAAAGATTAGCTGCGGTCTCTGCCGAAATTTCTTTTAGACCGGTAATTTTTCTCACATCCCGCATATCAATGGAGATGACAGCTTCTTTAGCGCCATACTCATTAGTATCAATGGGAGGATGGTAAACGTTGGCATTCATGCTATCTCTTAAAAGAGAAGCAGCTCTTTCGCTGGCTAATGCTACAACAGCCAAGTCGAATCCTTTTTCAAATCGTTTTGATGATTCGGTATGTAAAGCCAATCTTTTTACAGTTTTTCGAATCTGTGCAGGCAAAAAAGCCGCGCTTTCAAGAACAATAGATGTTGTGTCACTAGCGATCTGGGAATTTCCCCCGCCCATAATGCCGGCTAAAGCTATGGGACGATCTCCGTCCTGAATCAAAATATCACCAGGCTCCAAACCTACCGATTCGCCACTCAGAACTGTGAAATCGGTGGGAGTTTTACAGGTGGCAACTTTGATAGTGCCTGATTGTATTTTTCTTAAGTCAAAAGCATGAAGCGGTTGACCATATTCAATCATCACAAAGTTAGTTATATCGACGATATTGTTAATAGGCCTAATGCCAACAGCCTCTAATCTTTGTTTGATCCAGTCAGGGCTTTCGGTCACTTTTAAACCATCAATAACTCGAGCTACGTAGCGTGGGCAAACATTCGGGTCTTCAACTTCTACTTTGATGATGCTCGATGTTCTATGAGGTGTGATTTTAAATTTTGCTGGCTTTTGTTCTCTTATTTTAGTTTTGAGAACAGGAGCGATCTCTCTAGCGAGTCCCAAAACACTCAAACAGTCGGAACGATTTGGGGTGAGTTCAAACTCTAGAATTGTGTCATTGGTTCCGCCTCCTAAAAGGCTGGTTAGGGGCTGCCCAATGCCGCTGTGTTTGGGCAATTGCAATATTCCTTCAGAATCTTCGGAAATCCCCAATTCTTTACCAGAGCAGATCATTCCAAACGACTCCACTCCGCGAATAGTAGATTGCTTAATTTCGAAATCACCGGGAAGTATGCTTCCTGGCAATGCAATA
>Ga0136644_10003508_pt1 | contig 11742 bp, 9 predicted proteins | sample C_130820_EF_Meta_FD_94780 | JGI IMG/M metagenome (GOLD analysis project Ga0136644, IMG submission 94780) | Freshwater microbial communities from Lake Croche, Canada to study carbon cycling - C_130820_EF_MetaG (v2) (version 2) | ecosystem: Environmental > Aquatic > Freshwater > Lake | place: Lake...
TATCTTCACGACTAAAATAACGAGGGTTACTCATCATTGCAGAACAGAAATCCCTACTTTCACCACCCTCTACTAATGCAGGTGCATCACTTCTTAAAGCATATTTGTAACGTATAAATAATTCACTAAAAGTTGGAATGTTTTTGTTCTCTCCTTTAGTAGTTATCTGTAAATTCTTGTCAATTAATCCTTGTCCGATTAATGTTTCAATTGCATCGTTTACTTTTGATATATCCAACTTCATTATTTCTGCTAATGCATCAACTTTTATATCAGGTGTTTTTTTAATTAAGTCAAGTATACCTTGTTCAATTTTAGATATAAAATCTTCTTTGCCAAACATTACTTTTTTAGTTTTTACAAGTTGAAAATTTTCTACACTTTCACCATATTTAGAAAATGTTTCGTAATCTATTAAATCCTTTACTTGCTTGCTAAACTTTGCAAGTGTTGGTTGTACTGCTTGAACTACTTGTGTAGGTTCTAATGGTTTTCTTCCAATAATCTCACGTAACTCATCTTTTGTTAAAATTTGTGTTAGTGTTTGTTCTGTAAAACTTGGCATAATAGGTTCAAGTTGTTTAATCTTTAACTTACCTTTTATCGGTGCGAAAATATTAAATATTTGTTCTTGAACTTCTTGTCTTGGTGCTACGTATGTATTTGTAAATAGGTTAAAAGCATCTATCATTTCTGCACGACCACCTAATTGACCTTCTACCCTGACACCAAAAATCATCGGTGAAGTAACTTTATGCCCAACAAAAATTTCCTGTTGTATTGTATCGTTTAATGCTGTGTATTTATCTGCGAAATCTCCTGCGCTTAAATCGTTTATTATTGCTACTCTGTCCTTGTCATCTGCAAAGTCTACAACTATTGAACCTGCGCTGTCTGTTGATGTGAATTTACTCTTTAACTTGCGTTCAGTAGCTTTCATTTCATCATCTGAAGGAATACCATTTACAAAAGTAATCATTTTAGAACCTTTGAAACTATTTTGTATTTCTGCTCTATGATAATTCGCTACTTCTGCATCTGTAATAATTGCAGGAACGGCACCAATGTAATCAGGTAAAGTATAAGTATTTAAATTTGGTCTATAACTCTTATAATAGTAAATTGATTCCGCTTGTTTTTGATTAGGATCATAAGCACGCAAAGTAGTAAACAATGGTGATGTATTTTCGTTTCCACTTTCATCTATCCATTCATCGCTAATATAGAACTCCGAATTGTCTTCATTACTACGAACTGTGCAATAATCAATATGGTAAAGTTCTTGTCCTTTCTTTCCTTTTGTACCTACTACCTTAATATAACAACCACCAAATAATTCATTGTCTAAAATAGTCTTTTTAGCTAAGTCGTTTAGTGTTTCGTACTGGTTAGGATTGTCAATAAACGCTTGTAGTGCAATTATCTCTTCACCTTGCATTTCTGATTGGTCAAATTGCCAACCTTTACCGCTAATATATAGTTGTTTGCTTGTTACTATTGCGTTATGCTTTGCACTTCTATTAAAAAGTAATACAAGGTATTGAGGATAGTTGTTTTCTTCACCATATTTTACCCATACTTTTGACTTTTGTTCCACAAATACTGGAACTTTATCATTAGAAAATCCGATTTTTATTGTCTTATCTGTATATGCCATGTGTTATGGTTGGTAAATTATGTTTGTTTCATCTTGAACATCGTATTCTGTATTGATTTGTGCATCTTTTACAACATCTACAACACCAATTTCAACTGTTTTAGTGATAAAAGGAATTGCATCTGCTGCTGTTGTAAGCCCACTTAAATTAGAAAGTGATGTTTGATACACTTTATAGTTATAAAATCCATTTAAACCTAAGGTAACTTCGCCATTTAATGTGTTTGCACTTGTTTTTTCTTTTATGGAAAACTTATTATAACGAGTTTTGTAGTTACTACTGTCTGTGGAGATGAAATAATAAGGAACATTTGAAGTTTGGTTGGTAAACATAAACAAATAAATAGGATTTACAACTGTTGAATTTTCAGTTAAAGTTACTATTACATTATTCGTGCTATTTTTGTAAAATCTTATCACTAACTATAAATATAAATAATTAAAAAGTTTGCTAAAACAAAAAAACCAACCGAACTTAATCGATTGGCTTTTTGCTATGAAAACAATGAAAAATTTTAAACTAATAATGCTGCTATAATTGCAGGGTCAACCTCTTGTGCGAATACTTTCTCCATTCCTGCAAAAGTCAATGAATATCCATTGAATTCATTTAGCGCAGCACCTGATGTTCCAGTTCCGCCAGTACATTCCATTCCGAATGCAGAACCGAAAATAAAGAATTGACCTGATTTCATTTCAACAATTATCGAAGTTCTGTTTTTGATAATTTGCTGTAGTTTGAATTGTGTGTCATAAGCCATTTTCAAGAACGTAGCTGCGATAGTTTGCTCATAACCTACTGTTCCAATTTTAGGATCAGTATTGATGTTATTAGTTGTACTATTTGCGCCACGTGGTTCTAATGCATAAAGAAAATATTTCTTTCCTGCTGACTTTGTTATTGCTGTTACATAACCACTCGCATTTTCTGTAACCGCAGTTATATTAGCTTGTTCTGTTATGTATAAATTTTTTATTCCACCAACTGTATCCTTACAGTCAAGTGCATATCCTGCTACTATTGCGCATGCCATGATTTTAAATTGGGTTTTAAAAAGGGTAGCAACTATTAGCTACTACCCTTTTGTGAATTAAATTGTGAATTTAACGATTTCTTGAACTTGTGATACTTGAACACCAAGTTTAGTTCTGTATTTAAAACGAACTACATCAAAATCCATTGAGTACCAAAACTTGAACTCTTCTTGTTCATTTTCTAAATCTACTCCTAAGAACATGTTGCTATCTCTTAATGCATAGATTGCGTTAGTTCCTGTTAATCCAGGAGTTGAAATGATATTCACGTTTGTACCATGAATTTTCATTTGTCCTAAAGCATTATCAGTAGGAATGAAATTGAAAAGATTTGCGTTAGTTAAAGCAGTTTGGTATAATCTAAAGTTACCTACACCCATGTAAACATTCAAATCAGGCTTATCAAGTATCTCTACTGGTATTGCTTGATAGATTGCTTGTACTACCGAGATAATGTTAGCTGCTGTGATTGCAGTTACCGCAGTTGCAATAAATGCTGTTGCGTTTGCTTGGATTGTTCCACTTGCTGCGTTGATAATCTTTACTAAACCATCAAATTGCTTTAATTGTGAGTTACCACTTGTAGTATCACCTTGCCAAATTGCAGTTTCTACGTTTTCTTTAGTAGTACCTAAAATAGTTTCTACGAATGCTGCATCAATTCCGCCTGGTAAAGCATCGTAGTTAGAACCTGGTGATAACAATAATTGAGTGTATTTAGTTTCTAAATCATTAATACACCATTCTTTGTTTACTTTGATTCTACCTACTGTTAATACACGAGCAGAAATAGTTGTGTCACCACTTGCTGTGAAACCACAAGCATCACCATTTTGCCAAATTAAAGAGTCAGTTAATGCAGGAACTTGAATCGTAGATTTTACTCCTGTTAAGATTTGCATTCTTGATGCAGTTTTAGGTTCGAAGAACGAACGATGTAATAATACATTTTCGTTGGTTTTAGTGTATGCCGATAAGGCTGTTACGTTAAATGCCATTTTGTTTAGTTTTTATTTTTAGTTATTTATTTGATAATTTTTTAAATGCTGCTATACGTTCAACTGCAGTCATAGCTACTGCTTTTTTACTGAATGTTGAGTTCTTTGGTGCTTCTACTGGTGCGATTGGTTCTGCTGCAATTTCTTCTACTATTTTGCTGATTTCTGCAAATTTGTTTGTGTTACTTTCAACAACTGCCGAGTATTTACCTTCCATTGAAGTAAACATTTCATTCATTTTAGTTTCCATTGCACTCATCTTAGCTTCACAAGCAGCCATACGTTCTTCCATTTTACTCATGTCAGGAGTAGCAGCCATTTCTTCAGATGCAGGTTCAATTTTAGTTACTAATCCACCTGTCGTGTAAATCTCTGTGCCATCTTCTAATTCATGAATAGCATCAGGGGCAGGCATTTGATTACCATCAGCATCAACTACCATAATAGCAGTTCCTTCAGCTAAATCGCCATCCCACATTACTTCAGTTCCATTTACTAATTTTGCACTTGCAAACTTTTCTGTTTTAGTAAATTCCATTTTCAATAAATTGCCAATTTGCATTAATGCTTCTTTTGGCGATAATTTAGTTTTAGTCATTTGTATTTTTTATTATTTCTATTATTTGTTCTATTATATTTTGTGGCTTTTCGTCTATCTTAACTGTGTTAAATATTCCTTCAACTGAAAAACCTTTAAATTCACCACTTTTTATAAAGTCATTCCAAACTTCATCGTTATCTATCTTGTAAGAACCGAACCATGAACCATCTGTTAAGTTATATCCTTTTGGTGCTAATATTCCACGTTCTTCGTCAATTAAAAATGATTCAATCATATACACACCATCAATCATTTTATTACTGTCGTGCATCTCATTTACAAGATTTGATTTACCTTGCTTAAAGAATTTGTTTCTTAAATTATAAATGTCTTCTTTTTGAAATACACCATAATATTCCTCATCTTCTGTTCTGCGATAAATAGGTAAATCTGCAACCATTAATGGACCAGATATTATACGTTTTTCGGTGTCAGCACTAAACTTAAAAAAACTTTTTTTGTCTATTTGTGCGTTCTCACTCGCTTGCGTGTTATCAGTTTGGCAAATATTACACATATAAGGATTGTCGCCACCATCTGCAATATCCCAAGAATGACCACACGATTTACAAACTATTATATTAACTTGCAAATTGAATGCTTGCCAGTTCATTTCAATTGCAGGAGAATCAACAAATGCAATTGCTTCTAATTGCGCATCATCATCTTCTGTAACTATGAATCGGTAAATAGGTAGTTTGTCCATTCTCTTTAAAATATAAGTTATTAAAATGTTTGCTTTTTAGAATTATTTTATCGTTGCTTTTCGTATTATTCCACTTACTTTATTTTGTGCTTCTGTGATGTCAGTTTCAACTACTATTACTTTTCCTACTGTACTCTTTCCTGTTGTTGTTACTTCACTATTGCCACCTAACCTTGTGCCTGTAATTGATTGGGGTATTCTTGGTGCGCTTGGTGCTACACCACCACCTCCACCGCCACCACTATTAGGAACTTTAATATCTGCAATTGCTTTCACCCTTGCAAATCCTGCTAATATTGCTGCCCCTGCTGCTAATGGTGCTAATACTATTGGATCAATCTTTGCTGCTGCTGCATATGCTGAACTCGCACTTAAATAAGTATCTATTGTTGCTTGTGCTATTGCTAATACTTTCCCTTCTTCTGTTTGCTTTCCTGCTAAATCTGCTAACCCACCTAATATTTGTGATGTTGTTTGAAATAATTGTCTTTTTGCTTCTATTGATGCTTCATCTATTTCTTTTTCGGCTGCTGCTTGTTCTTGTTTTACTTGAACTTGTTGTGTTGCTAATGCCCTTCTTCTATCTAAATCTTTTTTATCATCTTCTTCTTTTTTCTTTCTATCTTCTTCTTTATTAAAATCAATAACATCTTGAATTGCCCTATCTGCTTCTCTATTTCCTTCTTCAACTTTAAATTTTAATTGTTCTTGTTCTTTATTATAATCATCAATTCTTTTTTTCTCTGCTTTGAATTTTTCATTTGCATCTTTATCTTTAGTACTTTTATCTTCATAATATTTAGATTCTCTATCAAGCCTTGCTTTAGTTACACCTGCTTCAAATATTAAATATTCATTATCAATAGATTTTTTATTTTTTACTAATTCATCGTGTGCTTTTTGCTCATCACTTGAAATATATAGTTGTTTATCTAATTGCTCTTGACTTATTCTAACTGCTTCTCTTGCTGAATTTCTTTTATCTTCTATTTTTCCACGTTCTAATTCTGTTGTGTTTTTTCCTGCTGCTTTTGCAATTGCTATTTCTAAATCATATTGTTCATTTAGTTTATCTTGTGTATCATTAATAGCTGCAATTTGTCTTTTAGAAGATGCTTCAGATGCTGTTGCCATTGCATAAAATGCTGTAACAACTGCTGCAATAGCTATAATTAAACCACCTAAACCTGTTGCCATTATACTTGCTTTCATTGATGCAAACGTAGCAATAGAAGTAGTTCGTAAAAGTACAAATGCATCTTTCATTCCTAATAAACCATTCAAGCCAGTAGCTAATGCAATTGCCCCTTGAGTCTGTGCGATAGTTTTGTTTAAGTCTTCATTCTCACTACCCATTAAAGCCATTGCACCTTGCATAGCACTAAAACCATTTGCGGCTATACCTACTGCACCTGCTAATGCTTGAAATTTAGCTTCAGGATTAAAAGCATTTACAGTAGCTTTTATATCACCAATTCTATCTTTTAACTCTCCTGCTTTTTGTGCTGCTTTTATAAATGCTTCACTACCTTGTTCAAGATTACCAAGTTCATTTGTTACTGCTCTTAATTCTGCTTTTAAACTTTTTACTGAACCTACTGAACTGCCTACTTTTACTTCGGTGTCAAATATTATTTTTTCGTTTGCCATTATTGTATAACTATGCTATGATTGGGTGTAATCTGTATTCTAATTCTATTAACATTTGACTATTTCCTGCTGCTCCTAAATTCCCTGCTGTATGTATTTGAACTGCTAATTCTTTAAAAGGTAAATCGTTTATGTTTATACCTCTTTGTTTTGTTGCTACGTTTGATGCTGTTATACCATTGTCAAATTCTAATAAGTGTGTGCCATCGCCATTGTATTGAAAATGTAATTTTTTATTATTATAACCAGTCGGTGAACCTGTTGTGCCAAAGAATACTGTTATGTAAGCATCATATATCTCAACCCAATATCCTGTTTGAACTGCTAATATTTCAATCGGTGTACTATGTAAATTTTGTATTTCAGAAACTGTCAATATGTGAGTAGCAAGTAATGGTTGGTCAATGTTGTTTACTACTGATTGATTATCTCTTTGACTTGTATAGCCATTAGTTCCGATTAGTGTTACACCATTGTTTAATACTGTGTTATCTGCTCCTGCTAATATATTTACTTGATTTGCGTTTACAAAGTTATTAGTTGAGTTTACTATTTGTTCGTAGCCTTGTAATGTGTTATCGCTACCTTGTCCTATTACATCAACTCCTTTAGGGTATTGTGTGCCATTTCTTGTTGCATTTTGTGCGTATTGAGAACCCTCTCCACCACCACCACCATTAGTTACTAAATTATAAGGTACAAACACTGGGGCAACTGCTAATTTTAAGAATGTAAGTTTTGCAGGTTCTTGTGAGTTGGCATCAAAGTCTATTTCATAAAGTCTATAAAATTGTTTGTCTATAAAATATGAATTTCTAAATGATAATTTGTTTACTTCAACATCTGTTAGCTTTACATAAAATGTTACTAATTTAGAATCCTTGTTTGTGATTTCTTCTATTCCTTTTTTATGATATAAGTTGTAAAGTGTAGATGAACTTTGTTTTGTTTCATATCCATTTTTATAATTTATTTTTTTAGGAATATCAAAGTTTATATCAAATGTAGGTGCTAAAACATTATCGTAATGCCCAACATAAGCATAAGAATTAAAGTAATGAAATGTGCCATCAGGATCAAGGTAATGAAAGTAGTTAGTACCCATTGATGCACTTAAACCACCTGCTACTAATAGCCTTAATTTTGATGTGCTGTCTATTGATTCACCATTTGAGTTCTTAAATATTATTTGGCTAAAAACTACTTTTGGATTATTCCTTGCAAAACCTAATGGAGTAGGTGCAAATATTATTTCTGTCTTATAGGTTTCAGTTATAAAATCGTTATCAATAATCTTTTTAAAAGTTCCATAAGGATAGGCATATTGGCTTTGATGAATTACGTTTAGTTCATCTTTATCCTCTTGCATTTGAAAGGTATATTCCTTAAATTTACTTGCTCCTAATGGCTTTACTTGTACTCCCTTACTTACATCAATCTTATTAGTTAAGTCTACTGTATCGCTTGTAAAATATACATCACGTGTTTCTATTTTTAGTTTTCTACTATCAAGTTCATCAACTGAAACATAAAGATTAAACATCTTTATTATTGATGCTAAAAAGTCTGCTTGCTTTATGTCAGAAGGTAAACAGTTTTCAAGTTGCATTGTTTGCCCTACTATTATTTCAGGACTTGGTATTGAAAAAAATGCTGAATCTGTTAATAAAGAATATTCCCAACTATCTGCATAAATTGATTCCATTTCTACTGAAATAACATCACTTACTTCACACCATGTATTTGGGGCTGTAAAATAAGAGTTCATTGTAAATGTTGTATTGCTACCATTATTATTCCTATACCAACCAATTAATGTTTTATTTGCACCTCTTGTTTGATAAATATATAATATTTGCGCATCATAATAATCTGAAATAGGGTTAATAGGTCTAAATGACATATTTACATTTAAACCAAATTCATAATAACCATTTTCAGTAACTGTAAATTGAAAAGTAGTATTATTATACCCAACTGGTGTTGATTGTATTCCTATATTGTTAAAAGGTAAATCAGTAATTAAATTTGTTATAGGCGCATAAGAACTACCAGTTAGCCTATCCCCTTTAAATGTTCTATCTGTTACTTGTTGAGTAGTTAATAGTAATTTGTCTTGTGTGCATGGAACTACTAATTTATTGAAGTTACCAGTAGTAAAGAAATCAGAACTATACCTATAACCTGCATCTTTAAATATTGCATCAACTATTGTTCGTGCAAATATTTGTGGCTTTTGGTCAGCAGTATAGAATCCTTTTTGGTCATTGCTAAAACCTTTGTCAATTAATCCATAATAGTAGCCACGTGTTGCAGATGGTGTCCAACTTGCTTGAATGTTAGTAAAGTTCCAACCATGGTCATAGGCACTTAAATCAAGTTCATTTAATTTCTTTTCGCCTAAATCTTGAAACAAGTTCGCAAACTTTCCAATTATTATTATCTCGTATTCTATTTGGTTCTCATCAACTATATTGATATTAGTTAGTTGTAAGTATCCTTGTATCATTGCTATTCCATTCTTATAAAGTATTGCATTAGCTTTTAAGTTTGGATTAAAGTCAGGTGCAAAGTTGTATGTATTTGTATTTTGAACTGAACGTGCTAAATTAAATATATTGCTAAATATGTCGTTGTTGTTACTTGTACCAGGCAAAGTAATTGTTTTACTAAAATCACTTTTGCGTTCAGCTATGTTTTGAATATCAATTATACTCTTGTTAATTGGTAATGGTACGTTATCATATAAATCAAGTTCATACTCAACTATGTTTGCACCTGATACTTGGTTTATTATTAGTCTATTTTCATTCATTATAGCGATTGTCTGTATCTTAAATAAGTGTATTCTATTTCAAATGATAAATTAAACATCTTTCTATCGGTTAGGAATTTCTTTATTTCGTAGCTTGTGTTGGTTATGTTTACTGCTACAAATGATGTTGCACTTCTTTCTAAGTATATTACTGGTGATGTGGCTAATTCTTCAAGTAATGTGCTTTCTGCTTCTGTTATCCAATCACTATTGATGCTTATTTTGTCGTTAATTGTCGTGTTATAGTTAGTTTTTAACCTATCTTGTTTGCTATAACCTATTGGCAATGGTGCTTTGAACTGTTTTCTTTCAATTTCCATTGCGTTTATTGTGTTTTTATTAAAGTTAAACGAGTCAAATCCACCTAATTTGTTCATCCAATGTAGCCTTACTGTTGGATATTGACTGCATTCTGTGTTTAAATTAAAGGTTCTTGATGCTAATACATTACTTGTTGCACCTAATAATGATACATTGTAAGTATCTATTATGCTTATTCCACCTGCTATTAGTATATCTTGTGCATACTTTCCTGCTCTTGTGCTGAATTGGTATTCTGTTGCAGGTAAACTAACTGCTGTTACTACATTGCCAGTTGCTCCTGTGTATTGTATGTATTTTACTTTATTGCTTGGATCGAACCAATATAAGAACTTCTCCTGATTACTTTCTATTCTTTCTACATTAGCAGCATTTGATAGGTAACCAATATTAGTTATGCTTTTGTTTACCATCGCAGCATTCGAGTAATCTTCAAAATCAAAGATTGAATTAGTTGCTAAATTAAAACTACTTGAACTCGGTGTGGTTGGGTGACTTGCTAATACTCCTGTTAATGTTGGTGTTCCTGATACATCGTATAGTTCACGAAACTGAACAAAGTATTGCAAACGTGAATTAGTATTACTTGCGAATACTGCTGTAACATTATTAAAATCGTAGCTTACATAGTTTTTAAGCACATTTCCGATGTCAAATGTTAGTTGTGCTGAACTTGGTTGTACTGGATATTTTAACCTCGCTAATGGATTGTTTGCACCGCTTGTTTGGTTTACATCAACTATAAAATTGAAATTAGGTTGTGCAGTCATATTACTACTGACTATGTATGGCACTTGATTGTAAGCAGCCATAAATGCACTTGGGGTTGATATTATTGTTATTGCCATTATTTTATAATTACTTTATAATTGCTAATCTTATTTTAGTTGCCATTTCTTTGCTCAATGCTTTGTTTAGTATTTTTAATCTTTTAGCACCAACCGCAGGGTCTACATAGTTCATTGGTTTTATTCCACCTATCTTGGTTGCTACTGCCATTGCCATAGCTTCTTTATCGATTAAATTAGCTTGTTTCTTTTTATTCTTTCGGATTAAAGTTTGTTTTCTCAATCCCTTACTACCTGTACGTGCTATGTATTGTTTGAAACTATTTAGCATATCCTTTGGCACTCCCAAGTTTTTAAAACTAAATTTGCTGTTAGGTGCTTTTGATTTATTAAATACACCCTTAACTCCCTCATCCACAAATTCCCAATAATTTTGAGTAGTTACTATTTGGATTCCATTATCAATTACATTAGGATATAAGTCAGATGCTAACGTACTCGCTTGCTTGGTTCGTGCTTTGCTTGTTATAACCTTGCGCATTATACCTATTGAATCATTAGCCCACTTCAAGAACACAGCATCAACACCAGTCTTTAAATCCTTTGCAAAGGTATCTAATGAACTTCCATACTTATTGCCTATGTTCGTTGCGCTGCTTGCCATTTTATTTTGTCGTCTTCACTTTTGTCTTTATAGAATACTAATGTGTTTAAGAACTCAATTATGTTCATATCCTCGTAGTATTCCCACTTACTTCTATCATTGTTAGCAAGGTTGTTTATCGCTACAATCCAACCCCACTTGGTTTCGAATGTTTGTCCAATATTGGCTTCACTTTCGCCAGTGCTTTCTCCGCTTCCGATTCCAAATAAATTAGGATATTGTCGGCTAATTCCTTGTAGTACCTGCAAAAAAAAAGCATGATTGGATATGCCTGGTCAATTTTCATATGGTTTAAAAACAAGTCTGCAACCTCTTTATGATTCGCACCATCGTATTTTTTTACCTTACCATACCAATTCTTTTCAACACATATCGCTGCAAGTATATTGTGAATGTTATTTATTATATTTGCTTCGTCTTTGCAGAAGGAAGTTGCATCAATATATTGTGCTGCTTTTAACTTTTGTGTTTGCCAAATACATTTAAACCGCCTACCCTTAACTTTGA
>Ga0136644_10003509_pt1 | contig 11741 bp, 10 predicted proteins | sample C_130820_EF_Meta_FD_94780 | JGI IMG/M metagenome (GOLD analysis project Ga0136644, IMG submission 94780) | Freshwater microbial communities from Lake Croche, Canada to study carbon cycling - C_130820_EF_MetaG (v2) (version 2) | ecosystem: Environmental > Aquatic > Freshwater > Lake | place...
CTTCAAGTTGCCCTTGTTTTGCCCGCTCCGGATGCGCCGTTGCTCGTCAGGCGCGTGCCACAGCCCAGACGCGGCGTCTTCGGCCAACTTGTCCGCAAGCTTGTCGGCGAGCCACTCCGCCTCCGACCCCCAGTAGGTCTCGTCGACCTCGTAGACATCGGCGCGGCCACCGGAGAAGCCGAACGACGGAAGTCCCATGTCCTCCATGGCCATCGTGCCGGCGAGGATGAAGAGGTCGGCCCAGGACACCCGACGGCCGTACTTGGCCTTCACCGGCCACAGCAGGCGGCGGGCCTTGTCGAGGTTGACGTTGTCGGGCCAGCTGTTCAGCGGAGCGAAGCGCTGCATGCCCTGGCCGCCACCGCCGCGGCCATCACTGGTGCGGTAGGTGCCGGCGCTGTGCCACGCCATGCGGATGAAGAACGGGCCGTAGTGCCCATAGTCGGCCGGCCACCACGGCTGCGAATCTCGCATGAGGCCCTTGACGTCGGCCTTGAGTGCAGCGAGATCGACAGTGGCGAACTCTGCGGCATAGTCGAAATCCACACCCATGGGGTCAGTTGCCGGCGAGTACGCATTGAGAATGCGCAGGCTCAGCTGGTCAGGCCACCAGTCCCTGTTTTGCTGGCCTCCGGTGCCCGCACCGTGAACAACGGGGCACTTGTTCTCATCGCTCATTGGATCCTTCTTTCGTTAGCGCCTGTGGCCAGGCGTGTTCCCAGTTGATGGTTTCTCACTGTGGGGCGAGCTCTGAGGGAGACGGTACGCGGGCCTCGCTGGCCTTGCAGCCCGGGCAGAGACCCCGGTAGACCACCTCGGCCCGCACCACGTCGTAGGAATGTGTCACGGCGGGTGTCAGGCAGGGCGCAGAGCCGACCGCGCAGTCCACGTCGACCACCTGCTCGCACGCCATGCAGACCAGGTGGTGATGGTTGTCTCCCACGCGGGCCTCGAATCGCACGGCTGACCCCGCCACCTGGATGCGCTGCAGGATTCCCTTGCCCACCAGCACGCCCAGGGAGTCGTACACCGATTGACGCGAGATGGCCCCGGCTTCTGCCCGCACCCGCGTGAGGACCTCGTCGGCCGAGGCGTGCGGGTGCTCCCACACGTCGCACAGAACCATCAGCCGCTGGGCAGTGACCTGCACGCCACGGGCACGCAGGGTGTCCAACGCCTTCGCCTTCACGGCGCCATTCTGGGCTTCTTCGCAGAATCAGTCAAATATTGGATTGAATCCAGATTGTGGGGCGAGGCCCGCCGGCTCAGACGAGTTGCGCGGTGCGGATCCACGGATCGCGCAGTTCCACCATCAGCGCCTCCAGGATCAACTGCGGCGACACGTTTGCTTTGAGCTGGAGCCGCGCATGAGCCAGCGCCTGTAGACGTCGCGCGGTGTCCGCAGAACTGCTGCGCTCAGCGATCGTCGCCAGCTGCGGATGCATTTCGGCATTGATGAGGTCGACATCACCGTTGACCTGCAGCAGGAGCACGTCTCGGTAGAGGCCCATGAGGTCGATGATCACGCGATCCACTTGATCCACGACGGTGCGCTTCTGCCTGGACTCCTGCGCCTTCGTGAGTTCTTTGAGGTCTTTGGACATCAGCCGCTGGATGCGCACCTTGGTGACACCTTCGGAACCCATGCCGTACGCCGAATTGAGGCTCGACACCTCGGCATCGTCGATGGCGTCGGTGATGGCACGCGCGTCCTCCGTTGCTGCGGCCATCAGACCCGCTGCCTTGGCATAACACGAGGGCACATCGCGAAGTTCGAATGGGACACGCATGACTTCCTGACGACGAAGGCGAGCATGCTCATCGGTGGCCAATGCCCGTGCACGCCCGATGTGTCCTTGCGAGGCTCGCGCGGCGAACGTGGCCATGGCCGGATCGACTCCGTACGCGTCCTGCAACACCTGCGCCACACTCGCCGGAGTAGGGGTGCGCAGGCTGACGTGCCGCGTGCGCGAGGCGATGGTGGGCTCGACATCTTCGACACTCGGTGCGCACAGAATCCACACGACATGCGGTGGTGGTTCTTCGATCGACTTCAGGAGTGAGCGAACAGCCTCATCCGTGAAACGATCCGCGTCCTCGACTACGAATACGTTCCACGGCGCCTCCACGGGCGACAGGCTCGACTGGCGGACGAGCTCGCGTGCATCGTCGACGCCATAGGTCAGACCCTCGGCAGCAACCACATGCACGTCGGGGTGACCATTGACCGGACTCATGCGACAGGTTTGGCAGGTGCCACAGCCACCCTCGGGACACGCAAGTGCAGCGGCGAACGACGTTGCCGCGGTCGAGCGTCCGGATCCCGGCGGGCCGGTGATGAGCCAGGCATGAGTCATCGCAGGGCCGCGCTCTCCGCGACGCAGCGCGTCGGCGTCGGTGACGGCGCGCGCGAGTTGCTGCACGACCTCGTCCTGACCGACGAGTTGGTTCCAGATGCTCATCAGTGGGCAAGCATAGATTCGACCCGCTGCAGGATTCGACCCGAGAGGTCGGCGACCGGCAGGGACGCGTCAAGCACGAGGTAGCGATCAGGGTGCATCGCTGCAATCTCGAGGAAGCCGGCACGCACGGTGCGATGCCAGTCAAGGGGTTCGGATTCCATCCGATCGGGGTTGGCGACTCGACTCAGCCCTACCTCGGGATCTACGTCGAGCAGGATCGTGAGATCGGGCACGAGTCCGCCGGTCGCCCACATGCTCAGGTCACGCACGCGTTCCGGCCCCAACGCACGCCCATAGCCCTGGTAGGCCACGGACGAGTCGATGAACCGATCGCACACCACGATCGCACCGCGTTCTAGCGCTGGTCTGATCACACGCGCTGCGTGATCACCGCGTGATGCGGCAAACAACAATGCCTCTGCGCGCGGATCGAGACCGGTGTTGTCCCTGCTCAACAGCACGTGGCGAATTTGTTCGGCCGCCGGAGTTCCGCCGGGTTCGCGCGTGCGCACAACATCGCGACCGCGCTCTGCAAGCGACTGCGACAGCAGCGTCTCCTGGGTCGACTTGCCGGCGCCCTCGCCGCCCTCGAAGGCGAGGAACACTAGACCGTGGCCGGCTCAGCCGGCGCGTCGACAGAAGGTGCGAGTGCAGGCGCCTTCTTGGAAGCGGTCTTCTTCGCCGCTGCCTTTTTGGCGGGTGCCTTCTTGGCGGGTGCCTTCTTGGCTGCAGTCTTACGAGCGGGCTTTGGCTCGCCCGCATTTTCCTTGTCCTTGATGCGTCGCTCGGCGATGAGATCGCTCGCGCGATCAAGGCTAACGGTCATGGGGTCATCTGCGGAACGCAGTGACGCATTCGTTTCACCGTCGGTCACGTAGGGACCGAAGCGGCCTTCGCGCACGGTGATCATGAGTCCGGTCGCCAGGTCAGTGCCCACCTCGCGCAGCGGGCCTTTGGGCTGATTGCGTCCGCGCTGCTTGGGCTGGGCCAAAAGTGCGAGCGCCTGCTCGAGATTGAGGGTGAAGAGCTCATCCTCACTCGTCAGTGAGCGCGAGTCCTTCTCCTTGAGCAGGTAGGGGCCGTAACGCCCGTTTTGCACAGTGATGTTCACGCCGTCTGCGGGGTCGCTGCCCACCACGCGCGGCAGGCTCAGGATCTTGAGAGCTTCGTCGAGTGTGACCGTCGACAGTGCCATGCCCTGCAGGAACGAACCGGTGCGCGGCTTGGCCGACTTCGGCGATCCTTCGGGCAGTGCCTCGCTGACATACGGACCGAACCGCCCAGACCTGGCGATCACCATGAGCCCCGTGTCGGGATTTAGACCCAACTCACGCTCACCGGACGGCTCCAGGATCAGCTTCTCGGCGAGCTCGGCATCGAGTTCGTCCGGGGCCGTATCGATCGGCACGTTTGCGCGTTCTTCGCCACGTTCGACATAAGCGCCATAGCGACCCACGCGAAGACAGATGTCGGTGCCTTCGATCGGAAACGTAGCGATGCCGCGAGCGTCGATGGCACCGAGGTCCTCGGTCAGCGGCTTGACGCCGGGGAAGTCACCGCTGACGCTGTGTCCACCGCGCCAGAAGGCTTCGAGCTGCTCGACCCGGTTTGCTTCGCCGTTGGCGATGAGGTCGAGCATCTCCTCAAGATTCTTGGTGAAGTCGTAATCCACGAGTGCGCCGAAATGCTCTTCGAGTAGCCGGACGACGGCAAACGCAGTGAAGCTTGGTACGAGCGCCGTGCCCTTCTTCCATACGTAGCCGCGATCGACGATGGTCGACATGATCGATGCATAGGTGGACGGACGACCGATGCCGAGCTCTTCGAGCTTGGCCACCAGCTTCGCCTCGGTGTAACGCGCGGGGGGATTGGTCGTGTGGCCGGCAGGATCGAGCGACACGGGAGTGACCTTCATACCCTCGAACATCACCGGAAGTTCGCGATCGTCATCGTTGTCGTCCTCGGTGACGTCCTTCAACGCGGCGAGGAAGCCGGGAAACACCACGACGGTGCCCGATGCGGTGAATTCGGCTGCGGTGCCTGATGCGGTTGTGGCATCAAGTCGCACCGTTGTGGTGGCCACCTGAGCGTTGCTCATCTGCGATGCCACCGTGCGCTTCCAGATGAGGTCATACAGCGCAAGCTCGTCGGGGTTCAGTTCGCGTGAGACCTCGCCGGGTGTGCGGAATACATCACCTGCGGGACGAATCGCCTCGTGCGCTTCCTGAGCGTTCTTGGATTTGTTCGGGTACACGCGCGGCTTGTCTGCGACGTACTCGGGGCCGTACAGATCACGCGCTTGGTTGCGGGCCGCATTGAGTGCCTGCTCCGACAGTTGTACGGAGTCGGTTCGCATATAGGTGATGAAGCCGTTCTCGTAAAGGCTCTGCGCGATGCGCATGGTGCGCTGCGATCCCCAGCGATAGCGGTTGGAAGCTTCCTGCTGCAGTGTCGAGGTGATGAACGGGGCTTTGGGCTGGCGCTGCTGCGGCTTTTGCACGACCGAGCGAATGGTGAACTCGCGTCCGGCCAGGTCAGCGGCCAGTCCCGTGGCTACGCGCTCATCCAGCACGACCATGTCGGCCTTCTTCGGGCTCCCCTGCTCATCGAAGTCACTCGTGCCCTGAGCGATCTTCTTGCCGTCGACCGTGTCGAGGCGAGCCTTGAAAGACTCGGGGTCGAAGATTCCGGTGATGTCCCAGTAGCCCGTGGCCTTGAAGGCGATGCGTTCACGTTCGCGATGGACCACGAGACGCACCGCGACGGACTGCACGCGACCGGCTGACTTCGCGAACGGGCCGATCTTCTTCCACAGGACCTCGGATACGGGATAGCCGTAGAGGCGGTCGAGGATGCGTCGGGTTTCCTGTGCGTCGACAAGTTCCATGTCGATGTCGCGGGGGTGCGCGACGGCCTCGCGAATCGCCTGCTCGGTGATCTCGTTGAAGACCATGCGTCCGACGGGAACCTTGGGGCGCAGCACCTCCATGAGGTGCCACGAGATCGCCTCGCCTTCGCGGTCCTCGTCCGTGGCAAGCAGAAGTGCGTCCGCGTCCTTGAGTGCCTTCTTCAGGTTAGCGATGGTCTGCGTCTTTGATGCGTGGATGACGTACTCGGGACGGAAGTCGCCGTCGACATCTACGGCCAGCTTGGCCCAGGGCTTCTTGCGCAGCTCGGCAGGCATCTCGGAGACCTTGGAAGCCAGGTCGCGGATATGACCGACCGAGGCAAGGACGGTGTAGTCCGGCCCCAGGTACTCGGCAATCTTCTTCGCCTTGGCAGGCGACTCGACGATCACCAGGGTCTTGTCGGCCACATCTGTCCTTCCGCGGTGGACCCCAACCCAGAGGCTTGCCTGACGGGAGTGTCAGGTGGGATGACCGGAGTGTGACGGTAGCCCGGGTCCCGCTGTCAACTTGGTGAGGAGCCGAGCGACGCGCCGGACCAGCGGCCCCCTTCGGGGGCCAGGGACCCTACGGCGAGTCCGATAATCGGAATCCACTCGCGTCACCTCTATCTCTGTATCCGAGCATCCACGAGACGAAGGCCCGGGCTTGCGCCCGGGCCTTCGTGAGTGAGTCGAGTGACTACACGGCTTGCGTGTCGCCCACCGCGATCGGGCGGCGCTTGGACACCACCACGGCGATGACAATGATCGCCGTCGCCACGAGCGAGATGGCCCAGCGAACCCCGATGTTCTCGCCGGTGCCAACACTCAGGCCCACGATGGCCGGCGCGATCAACAGCGCGACCAGGTTCATGACCTTGATCAGCGGGTTGATGGCAGGACCAGCGGTGTCCTTGAACGGATCGCCGACGGTGTCGCCGATGACTGTCGCCGCGTGCGCCTCGGATCCCTTGCCACCGAAGTGACCGTCCTCGACGAACTTCTTGGCGTTGTCCCACGCGCCACCGGAGTTCGACAGGAAGACCGCCATGAGCACGCCCGTCGCGATGGTGCCGGCGAGGTACGCGCCGAGTGCACCAACGCCAAGGCCAAAGCCAACAGCGATGGGAGCGAACACCGCGAGGATGCCCGGCGTGATGAGCTCACGGAGCGAGTCACGCGTAACGATGTCGACAACCTTGCCGTACTCCGGCTTCTCGGTTCCGAGCATGATGCCCGGGTGCTCGCGGAACTGGCGACGCACCTCGAAGATGACGGCGCCGGCAGCACGTGAGACCGCATTGATGGCAAGACCCGAGAACAGGAACACCACTGCAGCACCAATGATCATGCCGACGAGGTTGGCCGGGTTGGCCACGTTGAGTACACCGAGGTACTGGATCTTGTCGCCCAGCGAGTCGAACGCACCGCCGAGATCGAGCTGCGCATTTGCTGCAGCACCGAACACAGCCTCGCGGAAGGATCCGAACAGAGCCGTGGCCGCAAGAACGGCCGTGGCAATGGCGATGCCCTTGGTGATGGCCTTGGTGGAGTTGCCTACCGCATCGAGACGCGTGAGCACCTTGGCGCCTTCGCCATGCACGTCACCGGACATCTCAGCGATGCCCTGCGCGTTGTCGGAGACCGGACCGAAGGTGTCCATCGACACGATGACGCCCACCGTGGTGAGCAGGCCGGTGCCGGCCAGTGCAATCGCGAAGAGAGACAGCAGCACAATGCCGCCACCGAGCAGGTACGCCACGTACACAGCAGCACCGATCAACAGTGCTGAGTAGACAGCCGACTCCAAGCCCAGCGAGATGCCAGACAGGATGACCGTGGCCGGGCCGGTCAAAGACGTCTTGGCAACGTCGTCGACCGGGCGGCGGTTGGTCTCGGTGAAGTACGCCGTGAGCTGCTGGATCAGCGCGGCCAGAATGATGCCGACGAAGACAGCGAGGATCACGAACCAGCGCGGATTGAGCGCCAGGCCACTGAGGTCACCGGCAAGTCCGCCGATCGACTGGATGTCTGCCCATGATCCGGGGACCCAGGTGAACACAGCGACGACGACCAGGATCGCGGAGATGATCGCGGAGATGAAGAACCCGCGGTTGATCGACGACATTCCTGAGCGGTCGCTCGCACGCGGAGACACGGCGAAGATGCCGATCACGGCGGTGATAACACCGATAGCCGGGATGACCAGCGGCATCACCAGGCCGAGCGCACCGAAGGCAGCCTTGCCCAGGATGAGAGCGGCGACCAGCGTGACGGCGTAGGACTCGAACAAGTCAGCTGCCATGCCTGCGCAGTCGCCGACGTTGTCGCCGACGTTGTCCGCGATCGTCGCGGCGTTGCGCGGGTCGTCCTCGGGGATGCCCTGCTCGACCTTGCCGACGAGGTCAGCGCCGACGTCAGCAGCCTTGGTGAAGATGCCACCACCCACACGCATGAACATCGCCAGCAGTGCGGCTCCGAAGCCGAAGCCCTCGAGCACCTTGGGGGCGTCACCCTTATAGACCAGGACGACGAGCGCGGCACCGAAGAGGCCCAGGCCCACGGTGAACATGCCAGCGACGCCACCGGTGCGGAACGCGATCTTCATTGCGCGCTGCTCGCCAGACTCGTTCGCGGCTGCTGCCACGCGCACGTTGCCGCGCACGGCGAGCCACATGCCCATATAGCCAGTGACGCCGGAGAACACCGCCCCGACGAGGAAGAAGATGCTTCGGCCGATGCGCTCACCCGTGGTATCGGCGGGCAGCACAAACAAGACGAAGAAGACGATGACCGCGAAAATCGCGAGCGTCTTGAACTGGCGGTTCAGGTAGGCGGATGCGCCTTCCTGGACAGCGGCCGCGATCTCTTTCATCTTGTCGGTGCCTTCGCTGGCGCTCAGGACTTCGCGGACCAGAACAGCCGCGACGACGAGGGCGAGAAGAGCGATTACCGCGACGACGATGACGATCGTCAGGTTGCTGCCGGTCAAGTCGATCGACATGGGACTCCTATTTCAGGCACGCGTCTCGTGACGCGCGGAGGTAATTCAGGGAAGTAGTGGCGTGAGGGCCACGAACTCCCGGAGTCTACGCAGGTACGAGGGCGGCCATCTTGGTACCGTCCATGACAGCCCTTACACGGCCGTGTGACGTGAGTCACCGGACTGCACCGCGCGCGAGCGGGAGTGGGGTCAACCCGCTAAGGCAGCCTCAACAGTCGGGAACGTCGGGATGATCGCGTCCAGGCCTGTCAGGGCGAGCACCTTGATGACCCGGGGGCTGGTCGCCACCAGGCGCACCCCCGCACCAGCGTCGGTGAGCCGGGTGTGGGCCGCGACGATGACGCTGAGCCCACTGGAGTCAATAAAGGGGACATCGGTGAGGTCGATGATGATGCTGGACGCAGGAGCCGAGGCGAGCGTGCGATCCACGGCCTTCTGCAGCATCGGGGCCGTGTGCGCATCGAGGTCGCCCACGAACGGGATCACACCTTTGCCCACGGGTTCGGCGTCGTAGGAGCTGACCCGGATGTTCACCCCTGAACTCTGGCACAGCGTCGCGGTGTCACGCGAGGAAATGCGGCGCCCGGCGAGGGGCACCTTCATTGCGGTGGCCCGGCACGGGCAGAACTGAGGATGACCGACGGGTGCCCGTGGGGAAGGGATCCCAGAAATGCCACAGCGGCGGGCAGGGATGCTTCGACGACCACGACGACGTCCGCCCCGACCCAGCGACAGTCGCGAAGTCGCGCCAGATTGGCCTGCGCTACGCGCACGGCCTGATCGCAATCACCGGTGCTGGCGGCCGCGAGAGCCGCTTGATCCGCGGCCTGGTCCGCGTGCTGCCGGCCTAGAGCCAGTCCGGCTACAGCGGCACCACACATCCCGGCAACAAGCAGCACCGCCAGAAGTGCCACCAGCAGAACCGACGCGACGCCGTCGTCGTCGCGAGTCGTCATGCACTCGTCCATTCACGAGCCGCCACCACCGTGCGCGTGATCGTGAACGCGAAGCCACTCAGAAAACCGGGTGCGGACACCCGCTCTCGTCCGACAACGCGCACATCACCGTCAAGGTCGATGAACTCAAAGGTCGCCATCGGACGATCGGCACGCACGTCAGCCACCACGGCTGCCGCGTCTGCTCCTCGGGACACCTCGCGTGCAACGCGACCGCATGCATCGCCGAGTGCCACAGCAGACGTTGCGACACCCACAGCCCACACCAAAGTCACCGCAGCGATGACAAGGACCGGGATGGCGATGGCCGTCTCGACGATCACCATCCCGGCATCCTCAACGCGTCGATGCCCCGGTCGAAACCAGGTCACGGCCTAACCAAGAACGCTGCTGAACGCATGACTAACCAGATTCCACAGCAGATCTCTCACCGGTGTACTTGTCAGGAGCTTCAGCAGTAGGCCACCGAGACCGGCTGCAGCAATCGTTCCGACCGCATATTCGGCGGTGGTGAGTCCGTCGTCGTGTCGAAGTCGCGATGCGATGCGTCGTGCTGCAGTGATCTGAATGGGCGCAAGTGATGTGCGCATGTGTCCTCCTTCGCGCCTGCCATGGGCTGCACCGGATCTCGGTAGCGACGGGCGCGCGCCGCACGGTGACCGTGCCGGAACCGACCCGCTCAGCACAGAGTCACCGGTGCTGCTGGGGATGAAAGCCCGACGTCCCCCGCGGTTGTGCACGAGCGACGGCCCGCACCCTGGAGGAGGAGATGGGTGCGGGCCGTCGGACCCTCGCGAACGAGGGAGGGGAAGTGCGTTGGGGAAGTGGCGGGGAAGCTGACGCCCGATCAGGCTTTGGAAGCCGTGAGAGTGATCGGGACGACGATGGACTGACCGTCACGAGTAATCGTGAGTTTGACGGTGTCGCCCGCCGCATGTGCGCGGATGGTGACGATCAACTCGGTTGCGTCGGCAATGTTCTTGCCGTCCACCGCCGCAATGACGTCGCCGGACTGGAGTCCGGCAGTGGCTGACGGTCCACCGGCCGTGACCTCCTGCACTCGCGCACCATCATTCGCGTACTGCATGTCGAGCTGCACGCCGATGATCGGTGTCGTTGATGTGCCGGTGCGGATGAGTTCGTCTGCAATGCGCTTCGCCGTATCGATCGGAATCGCGAAGCCCAGACCGATGGAGCCGGGCTGGCCGCTGCTCGACGAGCCCATCGAGGCGATCGCAGAGTTGATGCCGACAACGGATCCGGCTGCATTGAGCAGCGGCCCACCGGAGTTACCCGGGTTGATCGCAGCATCGGTCTGGATCGCGTTGATGAATGCCGTCTCACCCTCGCCACCGGCGGTCACCGGCCGATTGAGTGCACTGACAATGCCCGACGTCACAGTGCCCTGAAGTCCCAGGGGAGATCCAACAGCGATGACGGAGTCACCCACGTTGAGTCCACCCGACGAGCCGACCGAGATGGCCGGTAGGCCGGTCTTGTTGACCTTGACGACGGCGAGGTCGTAGCCCGGATTCGCGCCGACCAGCGTGCCGCTGGCCTTCGTGCCATCGCCGAACAGCACCTCGATGGTGCCGCCGCTCCCTGAAGGGCCAGCAACGTGATTGTTAGTGAGGATGTAGCCGTCCGAGCTGATGATGAATCCCGAGCCGGTGCCTGCGCCCTGCTGTCCGGTCACATTCAGCTGGACGACCGACGGGGAAACCCGCTTGGCGATGTCGGCGATGCTGCCGGGTATGACGCTGGTCGAACCGCTCTGCACTGCCGCCGCGACCGTGGTCGTCGGCCCCGCCTCGCGCGCCACCACGTAACCGACGGCGCCGCCGATAGTGCCCGCGGTGACGGCAATCGCTGCCGCGCCACCGAGGATGCCGGCCACGACTCCGGCACGCGGACCGCGACGCTCGTAGCGGGGGGCCTGGTCGCCCGATGGGCCCAGGGGTGGGAAAGAGGTGGGTTCTGCTTGCGGGGGTGTGGGCATAGACATGTTGGAAACTCCTCCTGTGCTGCTCCCCGTGTGGGAGCACAGCCGTTCTGCCCCATCAGACATCAGCGCACACCCCAAAGTTCCCCGAAATCACTCACCGGACGATGTTCGGACAGAGCCCTTACAGATCCTTGACTTTTCTGAAGAATTGCCGATTAGCAACACATGCGGAGAAGTGCGACCCTGTACATATGACCACGGGCCGCTTCGCTGTAGGCATTACCGTCTGCTCTCTCGTCGTCAGCCTTGGCCTGGGTATCGGCGCCGTGACCTTCCCGGCCTCCGCCACGGACGCAACCCCGAGCGATTCCGCGAGTCCCAGCCCGACGCCTACACCCACCCCCACACCCACGGCGACGCCGAGCCCCACCGCCGGACCCTCCTCCTCCGCCTCCCCCACCGGCTCACCGTCCGCCTCCGCCTCCGC
>Ga0136644_10003510_pt1 | contig 11740 bp, 11 predicted proteins | sample C_130820_EF_Meta_FD_94780 | JGI IMG/M metagenome (GOLD analysis project Ga0136644, IMG submission 94780) | Freshwater microbial communities from Lake Croche, Canada to study carbon cycling - C_130820_EF_MetaG (v2) (version 2) | ecosystem: Environmental > Aquatic > Freshwater > Lake | place...
CGTCTGAGGCGTCTTGCAGGCTGCCCACGATCAGCAACGGGCGCGTGCCTTGCGGCAGAGCCAGCCGGTTCTCGGCCAGCGTGCGCCAGCCGGCGCGCATACCGGCCAGCAAGACCAGCACCAGCAAGGGATGCAACAACAGCACCGAGCGCGGCACGCCAACGATGCGCAGCATGAATATGGCAGTGGCGCTGAACAGACCGCCCAACAACACGCCCCAGGCCAGGCGCTGCAACTCGGGCAAGCCCACAAAGCGCCAGACCTGCCGGTCCACCCGCGCCCAAGCCAGTGCACCGGCATAGGCCAGCACGGCGACGAGACCACTCAGCCAAATGGTGTTCCAGGGGGTTCCAAAAAGGTCTATATCCAGGTTAAAGCGCAGCCAAAACGCCAAACACCAGGCCGCCAGCACCAGCGTCAAGTCCAGCAACAGTTGCACCAAGGATTCGCGGCTCCACTTCATCACTGAGATCTCCCTTGCTTGAGCGCACGGCGCAAGCCGTCAATCACGCGGTCTTGCTGCTCGCGCGTGAGGTTAGAGCCCGAGGGCAGGCACAGGCCGGTGGCAAACAGGCGCGCCGATACGTCGTCATGGGGTGCGTGCGCAAAGTAAGGCACGCCGCGGTACAGCGGCTGCAAGTGCATGGGCTTCCAAACGGGCCGGGCCTCAATGCTGTGGCGCTCCAGTGCGCGCAGCACGGTATCGCACTGCGCAGGCGCCTGCGCACCTTGCAGCGTGAGGCAACTCAGCCAGCGGTTGGAGTGGCTGCCTTCGGGTTCGGGCTGCCAAACGAGTTGATCCAGATCGGCCAGCGCTTGGCGGTAGTTGTCAAACACCTGACGGCGCTGCGCCACCCGCTGCGCCAGCACGCGCAACTGGCCACGCCCAATGCCCGCCAGCACATTGCTCAGGCGGTAGTTAAAGCCGACCTCGATGTGTTCGTAGTGGCGTGCATGCTCGCGGGCCTGGGTGGAGAGCTTGCGTGCGCGCGCCACCAGCGCCGCGTCGTCCGATACCAGCGCGCCGCCACCCGAGGTGGTGATGATTTTGTTGCCGTTGAACGAGTACACCCCCACGCGGCCAAAGCTGCCACTGGCACGCCACTTGTAGTGCGCGCCCAGGGATTCGGCGGCGTCTTCCAGCACCGGCACGCCGTAGTGCTGGCAAATGGGCAGCAGCGCATCCATATCGGCGCTCAAGCCGTACAAGTTGACCAACAGCACGCAGCGCGGCAAGCGCCCATCGCGGCGTGCCCATTCCAAGGCGCGCGCCAGCGCCGGGGGCGACATGTTCCAGCTCTGCGGCTCTGAGTCAATCAACACCGGCTGCGCCCCGCAGTAAGCAATCGGGTTGCAACTGCCCACAAAGGTGAGCGAGGAGCAAAACACCCGATCCCCCGGCTGCACGCCCAGCAGCAGCAAGCCCAGGTGAATCGCCGCCGTGCCTGAACTCAAGGCGGCGGCATGGCCCACGCCGACTTGGGTGGCCAGCTCGCGTTCGAAGCCGTCCACATTAGGGCCTAAGGGGGCAATCCAGTTGGAATCGAATGCGGCCTGCACAAAGGCCGTTTCCTCGTCCCCCAGGTGCGGCGAGGACAGCCACACGCGCTGCGTGAGTTCGCGGCGAAACACCACGTCCAGCGGCTCGCCACGTGGGCCTAGTACCGGCACCTGGTCGATTTGGTGCTGATCCATCAAGCGCAGCACCTGAGCCGCATCGTCGGCCTCGGTCACGGTGATCGGCGTCTGCCCTGGCAAGTCGGCCAAGGGCGCGGCTTCGTCACAGTGCGCCAGCACGGCACGGCGCAGGTCGCCATCGGTCACGGTGCGCAGCAGGCGGCCATCGGCCTGCACCAGCAGCAAAATGCCGCGCGCGGTGTGGTCCATGCGCAGCAAAGCCGCGCGCAGGCTGCAAGAGGGGAGCACGCAGAGCGCCTCAAAGTCGGCCGCGTTCATGGGCTCCTCCTGGCAGGCACGCCCACATAGGTGCCTGGCCCCTGCACATCGCGGCACACCACCGCACCAGCCCCGATGGTGACGCCGTCGCCCACGCGCACACCGGGCAGCACCACGCTGCCCGCCCCCAGCAGCACGCGCGCGCCTATGCTGGCCGCGCCGCCCAGAGTGACATGAGGCGCCACATGGGTAAAGGCCCCGACCTCGACCTCGTGATCCACCACGGCGCCGTGATTCACGATCACCCCTCTCGCCAACCGGGCGCCTACTGCCACCACGGCCAAGGCAGCCACAAAACAGCCCGGCTCGATCAGGCTGTGCGGCGACACGCTGGCACGCGGGTGCAGCACGCTGGCCAAGCGCTGCAAGCCCCATGCCTGCGCCTCGCGCTCGCGTGCGGCGTTGTCGCCAATGGCAATATGTAGCGCCGCGCCTGCCGCGTGCCAGTGTTGGGCTGTCAACGTGTCCAGCAGCGGCACGCCAGGTAACAATTCACCGCTGTGGCGCGCCGGGTCGCGGTCCCAGGCGGCCATGTGTGGCCACGCGCCTTGCGCGCTGGCGCTGTCGGCCAGCACGCGCGCATGCCCCCCCGCACCGATGATGAGCAGGCAGAGAGCAGCGGGGGGGTGGGTACGCATGCGGGTTGCGTGGAGGAAACGGCCGTGTCAGTACGTGTTTGTTTTTTCTAGCAGCGTGCGCGTCAGGGGCAACTGGCACAGCAACTCGACGATGCGCTCGGGCGCATGGCCGTCACCGTAAAGATTTTCACACGGCCAAGGCCCGTGGGCGATGGCGGCATGCAGGGCCTGGGTAATGGCGCTGGCCTGCGGCGCGACATCGGTCACATTGGCGTTGCGCTCGCGCAGGTGTTGGCGCTCCCCCACATTCACCACCGGCGTGCCCAGGCTGGCCGCCTCGATGATGCCCGCCGACGAATTGCCTACCAGCACGGCGCACTGCCGCATGGCAGCGGCAAAGTGGGCGCGCTCCAGGTGGGCCAAGCGGCGCGAACCAGGCGGCAGGCCCAGCTCGTCCAGCGCTTGCAACACGCCCAACGAGCCGGCGTCGGCATTCGGCTCCAGCCACAGCACCGGCAGGCCCACGGTGTGCAGGGCTTGCAGCAGTTGCGCCGTTTGCGCTTGCGCCTGTGCCGCTTGCTGCACCACTGGGTGAAACAGGGCCAACACAAAAGGCTGTTGCGGCTCAAACCCGAGCGTGGGCGCCACCCCGGCCCAGGGCGGCAGCCGCTCGGGTGACAAGCCCTGCAAGCCAGGCGCGCCGGTAACGAATACCCGCTCAGGTGCCTCGCCCATGCGGATCAAGCGCTCGCGCGAACCCTGGGTGGCGCAGAAGTGGTAAGCGGCGAGCTTGCTAATGGCATGGCGCACCGGCTCGTCCACCGTGCCGCTGCGCTCACCGCCGTGGAGGTGCACGCACACCAACCCCAGGTGCAAAGCGGCCATGGCGCCAGCCAGCATCTCGCCGCGGTCGCCCAGCAGCAACAGCACATCGGGCTGCTCGTGCTGTAGCAACGGCGCCAGGCCACGCAGCGTATCGGCCAGCGCCACGCTCATGCTGACCGGCGTGCGGCTGTGCACATCCACCGCAATTTCGCCCGCTATCCGCAGGCCCGTGGCCTGAATGGCCTGCACGGTGTGGCCGTAGCGGGCGTCCAGGTGCATGCCGGTGGCCACCACTGATACATCGGCCACTTGCGCGAGCTGCAGCAGGGTGGACTGCATCAGGCCAAAGTCGGCCCGCGTGCCGCTCAGGTAGATGATTTTTCGGCGCGCGGTGGGGGCCGTCATGGCGGCGGCTGGCCGACGGCCAAATCGTCCCATTGCAGCACTTGGCCCGCCGTCAGCGCCTGGCGCGTGCACTGACCGAGCACGCGCGCCATGTCACGCGGGGCCATGCCGGTAGCCGGGCGCCTGAATGCCAGCAGTTCAGCCCGCAACAGCGTACCAGCCGCGATATCCACCGCAGCCACGATGCTGCGGCGCGCCACGCGGGCCGTGTCTTGCTCTTGCGGCGTGGGCTGCTTCACGCCGTCGCCCAACATGGCGCTGACACGGCGAATGGCCTGCACCATCTGGGCAAACGCGGGCGGCTCCAGCGACGCCTGGTGGTCGGGGCCGGGCAGGCTGCAGTCCAGCGTGAGGTGTTTTTCGATCACCACCGCGCCCAGTGCCACAGCAGCGCAGGCGGCTTCCAGCCCCAAGCTGTGGTCGGAATAGCCCACTGCCACGCCCAACTCCTGCGCCAGGGTCAGCAGGGCGCGCAGGTTGAGCGAGGCGTCGGGTGCGGGGTAGGCCGAGGTGCAATGCAGCACAGTTACCTGGCGCAAGTCCGCCCGGTAGGGGCGTATCCAATCCAGCGCCTCACGCACTTCGTCCAGGCTAGCCATGCCAGTGGAGACCAGCAGGGGCAGCCGCGACGCGGCGGCGGCCTCGATCAAGGCGCGGTGCGTCAACTCGCCTGAGGACAGCTTGACGCGCCCCACCCCCAGTGACAGCAACATCTGCAAGGCGTCCAGCGAAAACGGGGTGGAAAAAAACTCGATGCCGATGGCACGGCAATGCGCCTGAATGCGCTGGTGCTGCTCGCGATTCAATTCCAGTGCTTGTAGCAGTTGGAACTGGTCTTGCGCGCCGGTTTGGCGCGCCTGATACTGCGCGGTTGGTGCGCCGGGCACCACCAAGTCTTGGGCGCGAAAGGTCTGGAACTTGACTGCATCCGCCCCGGCTTGCTGCGCCGCGTCGCACAGCGCCAGCGCAAGGGCCATATCGCCGTTATGGTTGACACCGGCCTCGGCAATCACGAACACGGGCGCGCTCACGGCGAGAGCTTTCTGCGCATGAGCAACTCCACCAAGTCAAAGTCCACCGAGTGGTCGATGTCGATGGAGCGCTCGCGCGGCATGGCATGCAAACGGATGCGCGGGCAGTCCCATAACGAGGGCCGGAGGCTATGCCGGTGCCAGGCGTAGATGGAGCCGTTCATCGCATACACCGCTGGCGCGGCCTGGCGCGCAAACACCTCCGCCTGCGGCTTGCACACGCGCTCGAAAAAGCCATTGGGCTTGCACTCCACCATGTTGTAGTACGGGTTCTTGTCAGACACATAGCCGCTAATGACCAGATCAGTGGACTCGTCTAACAAGGCGTTGCAGGCGTGAATGTCCTCCACGTCGCGCAGCGGCGAGGTGGGGTCTAGGTCGATCAAGCGGCTCACCGGGCCATGGTTGTGCTCCACCCAATTCAGCAGGTGCTGAATCACCGGCAGCTTGGGCGCCTCGGCAGTGGCCAGCGCAGCCGGGCGCAAAAACGGTACAAAAGCACCGCAGGCACGCGCCACGTCGGCAATCTCCTGGCTGTCGGTGGACACATAAACCCGCTGCGCCAAGCCACTGGCCAGGGCCTGCTCGATGGACCAGGCCAACAAGGGCTTGCCACACAGAGGCCGGATGTTCTTGCCCGGCACGCCGGTAGAGCCGCCACGGGCGCAAAGGGTGATGATGTTCATGTGCAAAGGGGCAAGGGCTGGATCATGGCGAAATAAAGCGCTCAAGCATGCGTAGGCCCACTTCGCCACTTTTTTCCGGGTGGAACTGCAGGCCCAGCACATTGCGCGCACGAACCGCCACCACCACGTCCCGATCGCCATAGCGGGTCGTGGCCAGGCAGGCACAAGGGTCGTCGGGAACAAAGTGATACGAGTGCACCAAGTAAACGCAATCACCTTCGCGAGTGGTGTCCAGCAGTGTGCCAGCGGCGCCTTGGTTGCAATGAATTTCGGTCCACCCAACAAATGGGATTTTGTAACTGCCAGATGTGGGCGAGGGCAAGGCCTGTACCTGGCCGGGGATGAGGTTCAGCCCTTCATGCTCACCAAACTCCTGACTCGCCGTAGCCAGCATTTGCATGCCCAGACAAATACCCAGCACCGGGCGCCCCGACGCGACGAAAGCGGCAATCACGGCTTGCAGGTGTAGGGCCCGGATTTTTTGCATCCCCGCGCCAAAGGCGCCTACACCGGGCAAAATCAGGTAGTCGCTATTCGCAATCGCGTGGCCGTCGGCAGTGACGATCACCTCGCTGGCGCCCACATGTTTCAAGGCCATGCCCACGCTGAAAACATTGCCCGCTCCATAGTCCACCACCGCGACTTTCATGCAGCCACCCTCCTGACTGGAATAGCGGCCTGCGCGGCAATGGCGCGCAAGTCGGCAAAGCTGGCGCGTCTGTAATGCAGGGCATCGGCGAAGGCCAGCGCGTCGGCACCCGCGTGCACCGCCTGGGCCAGGTGTTCCGGGCGCCCATAGCCACCGCTGGCGATAACCGGTATCCCCACCGCCTGGGTAACGGCACGGATCAAGGCCGCATCAAAACCCTGGCGCGTGCCCTCGGCATCAATGGAGGTGAGCAAAATTTCGCCAGCTCCCAAGGCCACCCCTTGGCGCACCCAATTCAGCACGTCTATGCCGCTGGGCTCACGGCCACAATGGGTGTAAACCTCCCACTGACCCGCCTGTTGTTGCTTGGCCTCCACCGACAAAGTGATGCACTGGCTGCCAAACCGCTGGGCCGCCTCCCCAATCAACTCCGGGCGCTCCACCGCCGCCGTGTTGATCGCCACTTTGTCGGCACCCGCCGCAAGCAGCTCCTGAATATCCTGCACAGTCCGTATGCCACCGCCCACGGTAAGGGGTATAAAAACATCGCGTGCCGTATGCCGCACAATATCAGTCAGCTTGCTGCGCCCATACAAACTCGCCACGATATCGATGTAAATAATTTCATCTGCGCCTTGCAAGTAATAGTCGCGCGCAAAGACGTGGGGGTCGCCCATCACACGCAAACCCTCTAGATTGATGCCTTTGATGAGATTCTCGCCCTTGATATCCAAGCGCGCCATCAAACGTGTGTTCATCCCTGCCCCTGCAAATGCTCAGGATACCAAACCGCGTGGCGCAGCCGCCAGCCTTCTGGCGTTTGTTGCCATAAATGATCGGAGCGCCAACTGTCCACGATTTCTTGAAACTGCTCATCGGTGATTCCGCAATAATCCAGAAAATCCTGGTAATACTTTTTGGGAAATTCGCCGTCATAACGACGCACCAGCGCCACCCCTTCGTCGCGCGTGATCTTGCCGTCGCGTATTTCGTGCGCAGCATCCGAGGTCGCACGGCCAATGCCGAATTTGATGAATCCAAGGTAGTAGTGGTAACCATCAATGCAATCGTCCAGACTGGCATATTTGGAGTAGGTGCCTTCGGATCTTTCGGTATTTGACACAAAGCCAGTATGTTCGCGGCAATAGTAGTAGTTTTCCTGAGGGTCCCAGAATTTGTAATAGCCTAAAAAATGAATTTCAGTCTTGTTCTTCAGAATCGATTCGTATCGAGGTGCCATGAACGGGAATAAATCCGAGCGGCTGATGCCATGCTCGATCCAGAACTCTGGCGGTAAGCCTGAAAAATAATGCGTATCATGGTCTTGAATGTCTCGAGTGGGTCGTTCGGCATTCTTCATATCTCCGCCATATTCCACTTCCCCATTCTCGCCGTACATAATGAGCGATACCTTATGTTGTACCGCCATGCTCAGTGGAAAATTAGTTTGGCCGTAAATAAACGGCTGAAAAGGATCCCCTACATATTGGGTGGCCAGCCGTGTCAATTGGCGCGCCACCGCACCATTGGGCGTACCCAGCACATGATCGAAGCCAGCACGGATAAAGGCATCCAGGTTGCGGCGCCCAATTTCGGTCGGTTTCAGCGGTGCCCAGGTGACCGTCAAGGGATGCATGCCATACCGGTATTTGAGCTGGTGGGCCACAAAGCCCCCATCCTTGCCACCACTGCATGGCACGATGACATCGTATTCACCATTGGTTTTGCGAAAGCGGTCACACAAAGCCTGGAGTTCGCGTTCGCGCTCCTCCCAATCGATTTTTTCGCGTTTGTATTGCGCAAAGTTGCAGGCTGAGCACACACCCTGCGCGTCAAAGCCGATGCGTGGGCGCTGATTGGATACCGTGCATTTGCAGCAATAGCGCACCGCCTGCGGCAATTTATAGGTGCCTATCACGTCGTGTTTTTTCATTCGTCCCTCTTTCAACAATCAGCCCACGCCGTATCAGTTAACACGGCAACAATTCCCGCAGCACAGCGAGCACGGCCTGGGTGGCACTGGCCGATTGTGCGCGCGGTTTTTTGCGCGGCAGCGCCAGGCAACGCTCCAGCGCGGCGGGCAAACCATCGCAGGGCACGGCCTCATCGGCAATACCAAAGGGAAGAAAGGGTACCGCCGAATCAAAAACGGAGCCCAAAACCTGGATCACCTTCGTGCCCAGCAAATGCCCCTCCAGCCCCACCGTGGAGTTCAGCGTGACGACTGTGTCTGTGGCGTGCAGCAGTGCCGCCAACGGGATATCTGGCGGCAGGGCCACCACCCCATGAATGGGTATGGCGGGCAGCGCCTGCCCGGCGCGGTAGCGCAGGCACACCACCACATCCGGGCGAGTCAGCGCCCAATCGACTAGGCAGCGCCAGGCGCGATCGGGCAATGTCGGATCACTGGGCTGCCCCGTGAAGGGGTGCAAAGTCGGCTCCACCTGCTGCACCCACAGCACGACTTTGCGCTCGCCCCAACCCTGGATGGCGCGCAAGCTGTGCGCCAGCGGCAGCCAATACGGTTCGCATAAATCGTCAAAGCCGGGGTTGCCCGTCACCACCACTTGGTGCGCCGGGCGGCCCGAGGCAATCAAGAATTGCCGCACAGCGGGGTTGAGCACGCAAACGCGGTCTGCGTAATCTGGCGCGCCGGTCCAGCCCACATCATCCAGCGCAAACAAATCCACCAAGCACACCGCAGGCAGGCCGAGCGCGCGTGCGGCGAGTATGGACGCCTGCTCCGCACGCGGGGAGTTGGTGGCCACCAACAAGTCTGGCGCCAGCTCTTGCAGCACCCGCTGCATCAGCGCCGTCGGCAAAAAGGCTTGCCTGCCCAAGCGCTGGTAGCGCGCAGCGGCCTCCTCCTCGCCCACGGTTGCCACCAGATCGGCATAGCACAGACCCAGGTAGGCTTGCGTCTCTTCGGCATCGATCACGGGTTCGCTCATGTCAGCCATGAGTTGTTGGCCTCGCTGTAGCGCGGCAGCGTCTTGCGGGCGCACCAGGTCTTTGAACTGAAGCAGCGGCAAACCCGCTGCGCGCACCACGGCGGCGGCGGTGGTCAGACCCAGCACCAGCGGCTTGGCCAGGCCCGAGGCCGCCAGCGCCAAGGCCACCGGCACCACCATCTTCACATGGCCGCCACCGTAGGTGACAAACAGCACCGTTTTCATGCGCGCGCCCGCATCAGGCGACAGGGAAGAAGGCGCGTAGCCACAGTTTGGTGGTGAGCAAGGTGCGCAACAAGCGGGTGTGGTTGTGTGCGCCGCTGCGGTGTTCCTCCAGCAGGGCCTGCACCGCCACCGGATTGAAGCGCCCACCGTCGGGCAGGGCCAGCACCTCGCGCGCCCAGGGGTAGAGCGGGCCTTTGATCCACTCGCCAATTGGCAGCGTGGGCATGGTTTTGGGCCGAAAGCCAAAGTCGTCGCCGTAATAGCGCGCGGCCATGCGCTTGAGGTAGAGCTTGCCTATACCGCCGCCCAGTTTTTGCTCCAAGGGTAGGCGCGCCAGCAGTTCGCTCACGCGGTGGTCTAGCAGCGGGGCGCGGCCCTCAATAGACCAGCGCGCGCCCATGCGGTCGCCTTTAATCCAACTGCTGCCCGGCCCCAGCGCATGCAATTCATAAGCCGCCGCTTGCTCGGGTGGCGACAGCTCGCGCCAGGGCTGGATGATGGCCTCAAAGCGCGCGCGTGCGCCCTGGGTATAGGGCAAAAAGCCTGTGCTCATCAGGCGCGCGCGCTCCGGCGCGGTGCTGTAGCTGATGAGGTCGAAATAGCCCGCCATGGCCTCGCCTGGCCGGGCCTGCCCGCTGAAATACTGGGCGTTGTGCCGGTAACCCAGCAAGGCTTCGTCCGGGCCGTCGCCGTTGAACATGACCACCTTACCCGCTTGGTGGGCGCTGCGGCACATCAGGTAGAACAGGCAGTAAGAGAAGTCGCCATTGGGCTGCTCCACATGGCGCACCACGTCATCGGCAATGGCCGGTATGTCGGTGGCGCGCACATCCATCGCGTGCAGGCGTATCCCCAGTTGCTGCGCCGCCTGCTCGGCGTAGGCGAATTCGGAAAAACCCGGCTCGTCAATGCGCAGGCCAACCGCGTGCAGCGCTTGCACGCCCCACTGCCGCACCAAGCGCGCGGCCACCACCGACGAATCCACCCCGCCGCTGAGGAACAGGCCACCGGGCACGTCGTAGCGCACTTGCATGCGAATAGCGTCGTCCAGCAAGGCTTCAAATTCGTCCAGATTGGGCGTTTCGCGCGCACCGCCCAGGGGCCAGCGCCAATACGCCTGCGGCGGCGAAAAACGCCCCTGAGCGACCCGCATAAAGTGCCCCGCAGGCAGGTGCAACACGCCCTCAAAACAGGTTTCCGGCGGTGGGCAATAGTTGAAGCTAAATACCTCACCCAGCGCCTGCTCGTTCACGCGGCGCTCGAAGCCGGGCAAAGCCAGCAGCCCCTTGATTTCACTGGCAAAGGCCAGTCCGCCACCGTGCGCGGCGTAAAACAGCGGCTTGATGCCCTGGCGGTCGCGCGCGAGCAGGCCGGTCTGGCTGCGTGTGTCCCATAAAAAGAAGGCGAACATGCCGATCAAATCGTCCAGCATCTTCTCGCCACGCTCGCACCACAGGTGCACCAGCACCTCGGTATCGCACTGCGATTGAAAGCGGTAGCCCTTGGCCACCAACTGCGCACGCAGCTCCACAAAGTTGAAGATGCCGCCGTTAAACACCACCCACACCGTGCCCTGCGCATTGCTCATGGGCTGGCTGCCATGCGCCAGATCCACCACAATCAGCCGCGCCGAGCCAAACACCGCAGGCCCTTGCTCAGTAACGCCTTGCTCGTTTACGCCCCGGTGCTGAATAGCCCGAACCATGGCCCATACATCAGACGCTTGAGCGCCATTCACATGGATCAAGCCCGCAATTCCGCACATTCGGAAAACCCTAACCGATGGAGTGGTGAACGGCCCCGCTGCCGGGTGGGGCTGAGGGCGAGAGGATGACACGAATTATAGGGATATCCCCTGTATTACCTGCCCTGACTACCCTCGTCTGCCAACCATCGTTTTGGCGCTTGCGTCAGGGCTTGGATGTCACGAATGACCCTTCGCAGCGCTTGTCGTCCGCCAGGGCAGGTCGGCTGAGGTAGAAAAGGTATCGAGCACCTTGGGATGCGGATCAATCGCTTTGAGCAGTCTGCGCAATTGATCTTGCAACTTGTCGGGCTCAATGGCGCGTGGCCGCAGCCGACTGGTTTTTGAAGGCTGCTCAACATGGCACGCCACCCGAAACCGGTCAACTCTTACCCACATGCGGGCAAAGTTCTTTTCCTCTGTTGCATTGGCTTGCGTTTGAGCAGCCACCAGCCCGGCCAAGGTATCCCGAACCTTGATAGCAAGTTCATCGGCTAAGTCGATGGCTTTGGTACGAATGTGCTCGCGATAATCCCTCACCTCAATCAGCCAAGCGTCTTTGCCTGCAAGGGCTGAGTTCGCTTTAAACGTGTAAAATGTCTCCTGGTGCACTTTTCCCCAGGAAAATCAACATGGAACAAGCCCAGTATCAGCAATTGCTCGCCAACCTGGAAGGACTGACGCAGGATC